>ERZ894240.18-NODE-18-length-192318-cov-107.615079_pt1 | contig 192318 bp, 159 predicted proteins | sample MGYA00380298_ERZ894240 | MGnify/ENA primary metagenome ERZ894240 (study PRJEB32331, sample SAMN06328419) | human gut metagenome | biome: human gut microbiome; feature: stool | host: Homo sapiens | collected 2014-06-27 ... | reverse complement strand
GCTTCAGCTTGCCTATGATAATGGCATAGTTGTTTTCTTCCAATATAGGTTTCGTAACCCCATCGAGCATGCAGATACATTTCTCACGGGATGAGATGTACCAATATCCCTGACGATCTTCATTCACCGGATTACCACGGTGAGAAAGAATCATCAGAGGTTCCGGCGGATAGTTCTTGCCGCCCGGCACCTCATCATCAGGAAACATGACGGCAATAATAGTATTGGCCACTGTGTTCACATTCAGGACACGCAGCCAAGAGGTGTAATAATCTCCGGAACCTGAAGCGAGGTTATTCACTACTCCATAAACGACATCATTTTCGTCCAAATCCGTGAAATCATTCTCCCAACGTTTACGCAGTGGTAAACGATAGGTACCGTCATCCAGGAGTTCGACGCTCTCAATCGTGCCAGATTCAGAAAAAGAATAATCACTCTCCATAGCCGAAAGACGGTTGAAGATAAGTTCTAAAACGGTCAGCGAGTCCCGAATCTCTACCCGGGACGCCTGTAGAACCCCATTTACTTTTGCGATTATGCCCTTGCCCGCAATGAGTGAGTCTATGGCTTCGCCAACCTCTATTCCTCCGTCTGCCTTAATTATTCCCTTAGATACAAGTCCAGCAATAAAAGTGAGCAGAAAATTAGTTTCATCAGGTTGATTTTTATGAAGGAATATTTTTTCTAAAGCCTCATTGTTATTTAATATTTCATCCAGTAACTCCTCAAAATTGGTTGCTATTTTCTTGAAATTTCTTTCTAATTTCAGACGTACATCTTTACCAGTGTCCTGTGCACCATTCCAGGGAACTATATTTTCATATTTATTATCCATAATTATCTCAGTTCCAGTTCATGGCCGTTAAACTCCAATAACAGAGGTTGCCAGCACATTCCATATTCCATTGTATCCAGGTCGATAAAATTCAGCATATAGTCCGCAAAGCGGTTATTTTCTTTCCGGCTTTGCTTGCGAAGACGGGCACGCTCTATCTTCACAATACCGCCACTCTTCCGACGTTCATAGCTGTAGCTCATGAACGCGAAGGAAAAATTCTCTCCACGTTCACTGCATCGTCTCATCTCATTGATTGCCTCGTGTACTTCCATGATGCAAAATTATTATCCGGTTCCGCATTAAAAAAGGACATCTCAACGGCTCACATTTTTCTCTAACTGTTCCACCCTCTTAATACTATCACGCACTTTGCGAGCATCAACAATCAACTCCTTGTTACAAACCACCTGTAATAACCGGTTATTCTCTTTCATCAGTTCAACGAGTTGCTTCCATTGTTCCGGTGTAAGTCCGGAAGATGAGATATCGGAAGCCGCAAAAGAAGAACTTGAAGAATCTCCGGTATCCACAAAACCACCTGCATACTTTCCGCTGCGAGTTCTCACCTGCTCAAGTATCTGAGTGGTATTAATCATTCGGATCGTACCATTTTTCTGAGCCACATCGAACACATCCAAGAACTGGCGTACATGAGGATTCGCCACACTTTCATGATTGGCCACAAACTCATTTTTATGCACCGGTATCACTCCGGCCACATCATCCGGGTTACCGTTACGAGTATATCCCTCCACATACTCATCCGAATACCCTCCTGTCTTCAGTCCCTTTGCTTCATCACGTTGCTGCTTGGCAACGGCGATCTGAGCCGCACCGCTGGCGATGGCTGCCGCAGCTGCCACCGCTCCCAATGCCGGTCCCACGATGGGAATACCCGCCATAGCCTTGTATGCCTCCATAGCGGCAACAGCGGTGGTTGCGGTCACTTGAAGAACAGAAGCAGCAAACTGCTTATCGGCATACTTCTTCTTTACCTGATTGATCGCCTCTTCTTTCTCCTCCTCCAGCTTGGTAGTATCCTTACCCGCTTTCTTGGCCGCTTTGATTTCTTTGTCATACTTGCGGGTAACTTTACTTATCTCTGCATCCTGCAATGCACTGACTACCTGACTGGCCGCTGCCGCTGCCTGAGCGATAACATCAAATGTCGCTTTTGTCTTCTCCTCACGCAGTTGCTCCTGTTCTTCATTGATACGTGTCTTCTCTTCTTCATACTCCTGATAGGTAATGAGGTCCGCATCATACATGGCCTGAAGGATATTGTTTTTCTGCTCAAAATCAGAGGTATTATCAATCTTCTTATAACCGGATTCCCGTTGTTTTGCCTTGCCCTCTTCTTTGTCCTTGATATCCATGTCCAGCAACTTGTTATCAATGGAAGAAGTATCTTCGCCATAGGCAGCAAGCATATCCCTACGCTCCTCAAGATACTGCCGCTCCTGTTCCTTCAGCCGCTCCTGATAGTCAGCTTCAGTCTTGATATCCCCCTCCAGATAAGCCCTCTTGATATCTTGCACTTGCTCTTGATAGTCACCTTCTTGCTGTGCGAGGATATCACTCTGAGTGTTCTTATTTACCGCCTGCGTTGCCTGATAGAGCCTGTCAGCTTCAGCAATCATCTTATCATAAATTTGCCCCTGTATCTGCGACGTATCTTTACCATACTTTTCCAGCAAGGCCTTTCTGCTCAACAAGTATGTAGCTTCAGCCTTATATAATTCTTGCTGATATTCATCTTGCGTCAGCTTCTCATTCAGGAGTTCCTCTTTAAGGATATTCTGTTGCTCTTGATAGTGTTGCTGTAAAGCAGTCTCTTTGGCTTTAAGAGCTTTATCCATATTATCACCACAGGTACAAGGTTTATTACCACAAACCGGGCATTTATCATCGTCTCCATCGCCATCAGGAACAATCTTCTTAACGTTAGCCGGTCTGGAAGCTATCAATTTCTGTGTGTATAAATCCTTATACTCATTCTTCAGTCCTTCAAGTACCTTCCGCTCTTCTGCCAATTTGGTTCTGACATCTTCTCTTGCCATAGCCCCCATCAGAGAGTTATCTTTCAACGCAGGAGATTTTTCCAGTTCTTCAATAGCCTTGTATCTATCAAATAATTCCTTACGTAAGGTCTGAAGCTTGATATTAAGTAGCAAGGATTCATTTAATTTGTCCAGTTTTTCGGTTGATTCATTTATAACCTTACCTTCATCAGAAATTTGAGCTTTGTATTCAGGCATAATTTCTTGAAGTTTCAAGATGGCCGCTCTACGATCATCCAATGACTTGTTACTATTATGTATGACGTCCCATAAGTCCTTAACCTTATCTTTCTCTTTTTCATAGAGATTAGTAGCCTTTTCTTCAATCTTATTCAAAGTGGCCTGTAAATCGTATCTCTCACGTATGCTTTTATTCCATTTATAAGAGATACCGATAGCAGCAGTTATTGCAGAAAACAATAAACCGAAAGGACTTACATTTAATATAGACCAGAAAGCCTTCATTGCCGTTGCCGCTCCTTTCAGGCGGAAAGTCAACAACTCAACAACCGCACGATAAAGCATCGTACTGGCAGCAACCGCCTTTGTCGCCAAGTTGGTAGATGCCATTTGTACAGCGAAACGTTTTAGCGCCTTTACATCTCCTGCAAGCGCATCATTCAGCGCAATGGAAGCCAATTTATAAGCTCCCATTGCAATAGTGGAAATCTTGGTAATGGTATTAACGACTGCATGAGCAGCGGCAAGAACCTTTAATCTTCCTGTATAAGCTGCTATGACTAATGACACCGTAAGTATAGTGCTACCGTATTGAGTCAGAACAGTAATAAGCGCACTCAGTCCTTTCACCGTCAGGCTACCGGTAGTTATCATATATTTCATCACCGGTTGCAACTTCTCTCCAAGCTCTACCCGCACATCCTTGAAGTTCTTTCTCGCCTTATCCAGTCCTGCCTGAACCGTATTATTCTGCACATTGAACTCATTGATGATACTTGTGCCGTCCCGATACGCATCATTCGCCAATTTTTGAGCAGTACGAATATCATCAATCTTTCCGGCCATGGTACTGATCACACCCGATGCACGTACACCATCCAACCCCATCTCTTTGAACATAGGTGCCAGCTGATCCAGTCCACCCTTCTTATTCAAAGTATCCAGGAACTGAAGTATCGCTTCATTCGCGTCATTCTTGATGAGTGAAGAAAACTCTTCCACGCTTTGCCCAGCTATTTTTGCAAACTTGACCGGCTCCTGATACATCTTCATCATCAATGTCTGGAAAGCAGTAGCCGCCATTTCCTGTTGCTGCATATTCTGATCGAGTACAGAGGCATACCCGAGGATATCACCCTGAGCAACTTTCGCCTGATTTGCCGCACCTGCAACGCGGGCGGTAAACCCAACTAAGTACGCTTCAGCTGCGGATGAATTTTGAGCTACCTCATTGATGGCGGAACCAGTGGCTAACATCGCTCCCCGAAGCCCCAACTTCTCATCCTCACCGAACATCTGTGCCAACTTACCGATATTCTTTACCGCATCTTCGCCAAGGTCTTCACCCAGTGCCACATTGATTTTATCGGCAGCATCCACAAACTCCAAAACATCTTTTTTGGCAGTAATCCCCAAACGACCGGCATCACCTGCCAGTGCATTCAGCTTTTCTCTCGGAGTCCGGGTATCCATCTGCTTAAATTCTTCATTCAGGCCTTTCACCTCTTCAGCTGTCATTCCGGTATATTTCCGCACCTGGCTCTCCGCTTCCTCCATCTCTGCAAACTCATCCACACATTTACGCGCGGTCATTGCCACACCGGTAAGCGAAGCGATGGCACTGGCACCAATAGCCGCATACTTATTGAATCCGTCTGCCATCTTTGACAGGGAAAACTTCGTATCACGTGCCTGCACTTCCAGTTCCTTCATCCGCTGTTTGGTCAGCATATAGTCAGCCCGCAGAGCTTTCCACTTTTCAGTACCAGGAATAGCATTATCCATCTGAGCTTTCAGGGATCGTGCTCCTTTACGAAGTTCATTATAGCTTAACGATGTCAGCCCCGCTTCCTTACGTAGCCCATAGAGCGACTTATTCAGTTTATCCTGTTGTTTCTCCAGTTCTTTATATGCAGCCGAATCCTTCTTGCCATCAGCTTCCAGCTTCTGCATCTCTTCACGTACTTTCGCAATCTGTTCCCGCGTCTCATCGAACTTCGCTTTAGCTTCCGAATTATCTATCCGGATGGCAACTCTGAAATCATTGATACTTATAGCCATACCCATTGATATTTATACGGCAAAAGTACCCTGCCACCATGCCTTGAAAAAGGACATAAAAAAAGCCCGGCTATCCATCACGAACCACCGGACCCAACCTATTGAACAAAAAAATCAGCCATCTAACCATCGCCCATTATCCAGCCACACACCGCCATCCCGCCATCTACCATCTGCCAATATCCAACGGGCATCCGCTTCTGTATCACTAATGTGAATCGGATAAAAAGTACCTGTCCAAGCCCCTTTACGTCCGTTAGCATCCAATGTAAATTCCATATCTTTACAGATATACCGTTTATTACGAATTTCAAACACTGACCGCGTATCATATACATTCGGATCATACGTTTCTATCTTCACCCCTTTAGTGTAATCAATGTCATAACCGCCCTGATACAACAGTTTATCAAGTGTAACAAACCGAAGCGAAGCACCTTCGGTATTAGTTTTATAAAGCGACTGCCCTCTATCGGATATAAGATTTATTGAATATTCATCAACGTAAGGAACCGGATACATCAGATGAACCCTGTCAGCAGTCACAAAGTATATCATTCCCGTATAAAATGCTAAAGATATTGTCTTTTTGGACTCAGAGGGCTGCGATGAGTTATTCTGTATCATCTCTATTAGCGTCTCTTGTGTCGTGTCTGTTTTATCGGCACCGAAAATCACAGGCAAATAATACTTGTAAACGCTGGTTTCTCTCCCACCATACGAGTTGATTTCTACCACTGTATATGCCGCTGGAACAATTTCCAGTTCCACGGTACCCGTAGCATCTTCACGCTCCATACGGGCAAACTGATTTACCATTGTATAAGAAAGCACATCGCCTTCAGTTACAAGGCTCATATACTCCCTTCCGTCCCTTTCATCCTTATATATGGTATCTATCCGCTTATGTTCTGACATAGAAAACCATGCTGCCAATCTTGGAAGACGACTGTTTGAACTTTCAAAGTCTTCAGGTATAGTATCATATAAAGCCTTATTTTTGACTGCCTCGGACAAAGATGCCCATCTCCAGAAATCACAATCGTCAAATTTATATTCAACATTAGATACAACAGGATCATCCACATCATTATCTTCGTCTTTCTCCACCTCATAAACATCTGTCACTTGCCCCACATGAGCAGACTGGCATCCCGCAAAAAAAGAAGCATTGAGTACTATCCGCACAGTACGATATCTGTTGTCAACCAAAAATGTTACATTGAACAATTTTTCTATCTCATTAAAAAAGTCGCTGACCGACCATCCCGGAAGCATTTTACTCCATTCTCCAGTATATTCTGTATGACAAATATATAGGTTTTTAAAAATAGTATCCGTTAATTCGTTATATTCAAGACTGTAACCCAATGCCTGAATCAAATCCTCCATATAGGGCATCAGATAGGGCTGAGGAGTTATATAAAAGAAATCATCTGTCGCCGGATTACCGGTGCTGGATATACCAGCCCTTGAATCCATGCACCATTTGTTATGTACCTCTCCCGTTGTATCATCTTTCACCGGTGCCAAACAGTAATCTACATCAGGATAGCTTTTCTGCACATATTTCAAAAAATCGGGATTACCCGATATCACCTCTTTGTCAAAACCAGGAATGGTTTTTCTCATCTTCAAAGATGAAATTTGAAGGTCTCCACCAATGAAATAATTCAATTCAGAATTTCCGCTTGCAATTTGCAAAGATACCGTTTCATCTGTCCATCCCGTTATTACCTCTATCCCATTGCAATATACACGGTTATCAGCCATCAACACGGCAGAACGCTTCTCCACAATTTCTTGTATGGAGTTCAGCCTATTCAAATGCTTATACAACTCTGCATTCACCCGATTAGTAAGCGGTAAAGTTATATCATACGTGTACTCTCCATTCTTGGTAACAAAAGAATTTTCACGCTTCACCTGCACACTAAAATCTTTCGGCAGTACTACCGAAACCCCATCAATAAACAACTCAGTCATAATCCGTCAATTTAAGTCCTATACTCAGCCCATTGAATCCGCCAAATACGTCATACTCCCATTCCGTATTAATATCCTCGCCACCGGATATCTCTCCACAAACAAAGTCCATATCTCGAATTTCATCTTTCAATATGCACATCACATCCTGCATCCTGGCATAGTGAGTTATTTCATCTTCATCCGTCTCATCACCTGCCGGAACTTTTTCCAGCAGGAAAAGCAGGAGGCGATTATCTTCTTTGTAATTATCTGCATTCCCCTTTGATTCTGCATCCGGAAAGTTTGCACACAGGAAGAATCCGGCCTGATCTCTCAGTTTCTTCGTCAGATGTTTATCACTGACCGCAAGTATCACCCCATCTATTTTCATTTCACTCCGCTGGTTGATCCTGGCTCTCAGCTCTGCCAATATTTCGCGGTATTTCAGAATATTAATCATACCTGTATCAGATTATTTTGTTCCGGGTCCGCCATGCGGAAAGTGAACTCAACCGCTTTCAGCACACTTCTACGCAACTCACGTTCATATTTTTGTTTTGTTATCAGGATAGGAAGCCATTCCCCATCCACAAGAACATCCGCCTCCTGAGCATTCATAAGATTATGCCATAACTTATAATCACTCTGAAGCATAATGATTCCACTATTGGCCGTATATTCATCCGCCACCTTCACGGCAAATTTACGATCCACACCAAACATGGATGCTGTATCATCTTCATTATTGCCATTGATGGAAATCCCTCCAACAGCGGATAACGTCTCCGGCATATCATAAACATTCTTATAGCGGAAACACCAGGTATCCAGATACCGAGTCTTATCAATCAGGAACTCATAGCCGTTATTATTGCAGTTGACAACATACCGTTCTAAATTCAAATTAGGGAACAGTCCCTTTATCCGTTCCGGACTAACATCAAGAGTCATCGGGGCAACCGTATCTCCACTGTCTACACTCAACAATAAAGTATCACCACTGTTACCGTCAGTAGCATACCCTGTCACTGTCACTTGTGCCCCCCGCCCCATTACCATGCTGACATACTCCTTGCACCCATCGCGGGTAACTTTTCGATTCACCTCACTCAACCAGCCAGGCGCATCCGCATCCTTCTTCGTCTGCATGCGGCTGAACATCACGAAGCTCTGCCCATCCTGAACACCATTTATCAGAAACGTGAATGTACCCGCAGCATCGGTCTGCCAGCTTGTTTCTCCGGCACACCAGACACCCCACAACGCCAGCTCACAAAACTTCCCCAACTTCCGGACGCGCACCTGATTGTTCGCATCAGGAACATACTCTTCATCCAATATCGTTTTACCGCCATACTTCACAGCAAACGTTATTGTAACATCGGTATCAATGATGTAGTCCCGCATTGTCGCGCAGAACTCTTTCTCCCTCGGTCGCTGCAACACATTCATAACCTGCAATATTTATTGCGCCTGTCATTCTTAGGCAACAGTTCGTATTCCGCCAGTCCACCATCACGCGCCAGCTTCATCTCATTCACCCAGGTAGTGGCATCATCCGCCATCCATCCGGCCACTCTCTCCACATCTCCCAGAGATGCCGGTTCACTCTCGCCCATTCCGTTCTCCGTCATAAACCTGCGGATCACCCCGCCAGGAATGGCACTCAGTGACAACCGACGTAATGCCATACTCATGGCCAGCAGTGCCACAGCTTTGCAAGCGGCAAAATGAGCTTCTGTTTCCGGCACATCCTTCTCTTGCAATAATTCATCCCATCCACTACCGTAAGCATGCTTCACCGTCAACATCTGCGCTTCGCGGATGAACGGTGCCAGCATCAGGTACATCCGTTCGCTCCGATCAATGGGAAAGTAGTTGTCGAACGCTTCACCATTCCGGATGATAAGCGTCTGAGACAGCTTGTATGAAGCCGTCTCCGTCCACTCCTTCAACTGCTTTTTATTCAGGTACCGAATAAGCGCATCCACTGCCCGGTAATACTCTTCCAGGTGTAGTGCATCATCCCGATCCAACTGCCACTCCCAGGGAAGCTTCTCACTCCCATCTGTTGTCATCTTGAATTTCCGGCCATCATCCTCATGGCTGAGATCATTCTTCCGGTACATCCGCAGCGTAGCAAGGATGGCAATCGGACGCTGTACTTTACGAACCAGTTCCGCGTCCGCATCTTCTCCGGGTTCAGCATAGTATTTCTCAGCCAAATTCATCACGTCATCCCCTACCAATGCCGCCAATTCTTCAGCGGCCAATTCTATTTCACCGGCAATCTTATCGAACTTATTGTTCGCATAATAATTGCCCGTCAACTCCCGCAATTCCTGCGCCCCCCTATTCTCCTTGTTGAAAATCATAGCTGCTATTTTTTTAAGTTTCTCATCATTTCGTCTGCCCGCTGTTTATCATCGAGCAATTTCATCATGACACGTAGCAACTGAGTGTCATCAGTAGCATCCACATTGCCGAAAACACCACTTTCAGCAACTGAATACAATACACTGTTCATCCCTAAATTCTGGATAATACCAGGTTGAGCCTCCGGACTTTTCCGGTGCCGCTCAAAAATAGGCGCAAAGCAAACCTCCACCCCTTCAATGATAAACGTCCCGATAAACAAGTAATTACAGAAGTAAGCAAACCAGGCATAAATACCCCATTGAATCCACTCCGGCATATCGCGCACCAGTCCCATATACCGCCCCATATATTGCAGCCGGAACGGTTCACGCAATGCGCACCCTTTTTCTTTGACCGGTTTCCGGTAAAGAATGGCACACAACGCTCGCAAATCTACCGGGTTCTGCGTTGCATTGTATTGATTCATCACGGCAGCCGCCTGGCGGAACTCACCGAATGTCAGGTCAGCACCATGACTGGCGGGACCTTGCAGGTACCGCCACTTCGGAAGAAGGTTCACCGTACAGTCATACGTCAACTGAGCAAACGTTACTGTAACACCATCCAGCCCGGTTTCTTCACCCATTATCCACATCCAATCCAGAGTATCAGCCAAGCGATCAATCATCAGCATATCATCCACTCCCCCCAGGCGATATCCCCGGTTTTTCAACACATACGCACACCAGTCACGCTTCACATCACGAAGACTGATACCGGGTTTCTTCATCATCTTATCCCGGATTTTCAATAAATGAACCCACTCCAGCGGCTTCACCTCTTCCCAGCAATCGGGAAATTCAATGTCTTTCTTCTGTTTCATAGCTTTATACTTGATTAGTCGAGCGATCAGGCGCCGACACATTATCTTCTTTGTTAATCACCTTCCGGTAAATACCGAGGAAAATCCCCTTCTTATTCGGGAAATTAATGCGGATAGCATCATTAATGGCCTCCAGTGCGATTTCTTCCGGAATCTGCGTGTCAGCACCGTAGAATATCTTTAGGGCGTAAAGCATCTGGCTACCGCTGTCACTCTTCCCGTCTATAATAATATTGGCCAATGCCGGAGACAAGCCGAAACCAGATGTGGTCGAGCTGTCCGCAATGCGTGATATCTTCGCCTGAGCCTCAATGTACTTGTCTATATTCATTTCAATAGGCTCAATCTTCCAGCTCTGCACATGCCCAAACTCATCCAGAAAGTCCACGCACGAAAAGAACTTCCCAGCATTTTTTTGCCCCGCCATCACGTTCGCAATGGTCTTCGTCACCTCATCCCGCAAACGTTCAATCTCCTTATATACCCGTGCGTCATCCCATTCAGGATGCATCTCACGTAATCTCTGTTCACACTGTGTCCAGTACTCCTGCGGACTATGCACCACATACGCCGCTGCAATCATATTCTCATTCAGATGCCGGATAATCTCCGGAAGATTATTCGCATTCTCCAGCCAGGGAACTGAGCCATAGAAACAGGATATCGCATACATATTCCGCCCGAAACTACGCATACAGTGATACTTAATCGCCGTCTCATATTTCGTCGGATGCCACTTATCGAAAGCCGGATACTTCAGGAAACTGCGGCTCCGGTAACTATCAAAGTCACCGGTCAGATACTCCGTCACATCTTCCAGACGTCGGCTGTCATTCTCCGGCCATACCAGCCGACATTCACCGCTATGCAGACACTCCAATCTGTTCACCCACGGGCGACCAATACGCACACCTTTCCCCATATAATACTTTGTGAACTGCCCGTTCATGTGAGTGTACTCTACCAAGACATCCCGGATATACTTCCGGTAATCCCAACTATCCAGCCACTCCTGTATCTCATCATCCGCCAGCCACTCCTGCACCCGTTCATTCTCCATAATATTCACCCGGTAAAGCAGCGGGCCTTGTCCATACAACAATCCCATTTTCCTGTCCAAGATACCGGGTCCCAGATTATTTTTCTCCAGTAAATTCCGGATAGCATTCGGCATATTATTATCAGGCCCCCAGGGCACAACGCGGACACCCGCCACATTCGTCGGATCACCGTCCCAGTTCTTCGAATCACCATTGAAAAACTGGCTCATCTCCTGGCTCCAGTTCATGTTAATGGCATATTGTCCGGCCACCGTATCCACAAAATTGAAATGCCCTATTTTCTTTTTGATATCTCCCATAACTATCTATTGATAAATATTCTCGTAGTATTCACAAGAAGCGTCCCGCAATACTCTCTCACAATCTCAACCAGTTCCGGAATCGCCTGTTCTATTATCGGATTGAACCACGGTATCGGATTCCTGTTCCACTCCTTATTACTCTTTTTCGTCAGTACGCGTGTGCCACCCTCCATATTATATCCCCGGCCTACTCCCAGATGAATGTAAATACCCTCAGGCCTAAAACCGAATCCGATACTGGTTACTTCTTCTCCAGCAACAATCGGTTTGCCGTAATGACGATAATTCTGTTTCAGTGATCCGGATAACTTTTTATCATTCGCAACCAATTCTCGTATTGAGAGTTTCAGCACCGCATTCACCTTGCTGCCCCAATCCTGTACCCGCGCATTAAACAAAGCCACAGCCTCTTTATCCTGTTGTCGCTCCCATTGCTGTGTTATACCGGTATCGCCTTCAATGATGACATCCAGCGGATACCGTTCTCCAGCCATCCGGTTAGCCTTGCCTCTCCAGCTGTTCCGGTTCTTCTCCATTGCTAAACGTTCTCCATGTGATCCCATGCTGCAAAGATATTTTGCAACCATAACAGGAAAAAGGACATAAAAAATCCCCGATAAACAGTAAAGCCTACCGGGGATTTCATCATATTCACAATTTTACACTACCTCAAATCCTGTCACCGAATTATAACGGCACATCTTAACCACTCCCATTTTTCCGTACTCATTAGGAACAGAACCATAGTTAACCCAAATAGTGATCGGCTCACCCTGTATGAGAGGTTGTTTTGAAGCAACCAGTTTCATCTCCATATTGAAATACAGGGAATGGCAAAACTTAACAAGCCCCTGCTTAGAAAATGTATGCCAAAGCAAATAATGCACCTCTACACATCTCGTCTCTGGTTTAAACATGACAATCCCTTTATCTACAAGATAATTCATACCATGGATATTGCTTACAGCATCCTTCAGTTCCTTTGCTAATTTTTCATTCGTTTTCATACCTACAAAAATACAAAAAATCAAGCAATCTTATTCTTTGAAATATAGGTTTCTTCAGTTATTTCTCCATATTCCAAAGCCTTCACATCTTGCCAATTATAAGAAACACGTTCACCAGTACTCAACCGAATTTCATCAGGTTTCATCCCCATTTCTGAATATATTTCTTTAGCCACAGCAATAATACCCTCCAAACCGTTTGCCGAAAGACTGTAAATAAGTAGATCATTCATTTGAGCCTCCTTTCTGATTGTTCAAATAACCATTAAGAAAGGCAGAAAGCCGTTTTATCTCATCCAATGAAATATTCTCAATGCTACATTGATGCTTATTAAAATCCAGGTTATATTCAACCTGAGCGTTATCTTCACTTCCGGTACTGATTATTTGGCAGATTACAAACTCATCATTCATAGCTTGCCCCCTTCCTCATTAAAAGTAATATTCACACTCCCACCATTGGTATAGATAAGGATGGTTTTACCTTCTCGGGCAACATGAGCACGTTTGTGACCGTCGCACAATTCAGCCCCAAGTTTAACAAGCATTTGCCGGATTTTTTCAACGGATACATAGCGTCCGTGAACGAGTTGATTTTCTTTTTTCATAACGTGATGGTTTTTAGCATTTTGGCATTTTTATAAATAGAAACGGCTGCCATTTCCCGTTTCGCTAAAAACCATCACTGTGTCATGCCGCAAAGCATAAAAAAGTAATATGGGAAAGACAGCCGTCTATATCGTATGTAAGGGCATAAAAAAAGCCCACCAAATATTATGAGCATTAACCGCGCTCTACGACATCGACTAACGATGATGGTTTTTAGCACTGCAAATATGGGGATAATATTTGAAAGTGCAAAACAAAAGTATATTTTTCAATCATATAATTCATCCCTAACTTTCCGAGAACGCTTTTTCTTATTATCGGGAACTGGTTGTTCATCAGTTTCCGATTTACCCTGTTGCTCTTCAAATGATTGTTTCGTATTAAATCCTTCACGAACAGATTCATCCCTTGTTACATATTTACTTAATAACCAGTGATATACATTTTGATTATTAGTAGTAACAACATAAGCCTGTTCAAACTCCCAACCAAGTTTTCCCATATAATTCATAGCGTCAACCATCGAATTAAACTTAATCTGTTTTCCTTGGTCATCAACCATATACTGTTTAGAAGCTCCTGTCCAGAAACTTGTCTCCTGCCCAAAATCAATTGTGACAGTAACTTTATTACTCATAAGTTTCCCTGTACCAAGTAACTCACAAAAAACTTTATAAGGTTTCTGAGCCATTATCCCCATACTGGCGAACATCGCCATCAAAAACAAAATTTTCTTCATACTATCAGATATAAAATTAAACATGCACAAATGTAATATTTTTCTGCGCACATTCACTTTATAATACAAAAAAAGGCTTCCAACTCGTGGAAACCTTCTTTATCCGTCTATGTATAAATTCAGAAAGACACAGCCAATAAAGAATTACCAATATCATGTATAGTGTCCAGTATCAGCTTTTTTCTTTCCGGAGAAGGAACCTTCGTCCCCTTTATATAACTTGCCAACAAACTTTGCTGTATCCCCATCCGGCGGGCAACAGCTGAAATATTCAGTTCCGGATTAGATAAAAAAGCGTCTTGAATACCAGGTGCCGGTTCTTTGGTATCATCATAATAGAAACTCTCATAGCTCATATCCTCATCAATGGCATCCCATCGAATACCATAATCCCAGAACTCATATTTTTCCCGCTCCTCATTTGAAGCAGTCAATAACCGCGGATAGAATAAAAGAGACTGGTATAATTTCTCTCCCTTATCCGTCTGCACATAAATACGGTTATCTGCAAACCACAACTTCGTAATTTTCATATCAACCTCCTTTCTTTATATTTAGAAACCAGAGGGAGTTTAAAACTCCCCATGGTATTTTTTCCAAGCTTCTTGAATGTTCTCCAGATTTTCTTCAAGCACATATTCAGCCAATTTCAACTCTTTAGGCTTCAGTGTACTTTCAATCAATCTGACCCCATCCTTAATTTCAAACTTCGCACTACCATTCGTACTTTTCACATGACAATGTGGCGGCTGGTGATCTGCGGTAAAAATGATAAATTTCAATCCGAATAAATCTAAAACTGTTGGCATAACTATTTGTTTTTTGATTACGCAACAAAGATAGGTTATAATTTTATATCCTGCAAGCAAACAAAAAGAAAAGGTTATAATTTTATATCCTTTTAACAGAGAATGGTTCATTCTCTCCCCTCCGTGGTTGAAGGAACGGAAAAACAAAAAACGAAGTACCGCTTTGGGTCCCATCCCGTTTTGCGAGTGTGCGAGCAAAACGGGATGGGCGCCCCTTTGCGCCCTCCCACTTAAATCATCCCTTCATCGCAAAAGCTATAATATCCGTCATTCGTTATAATTACATGATCCATCATCCGAATATTGAATAATGCTGCCGCCTTTTTTAACTGTTCCGTCAGCCTCTTGTCCTCATTGCTCGGTCGGCTGTTGCCGCTCGGATGATTGTGTACCGCTGCAAACTGCGAAGCTCCCGTATTTATCAACACCTGCATAATCAGCCGTACATCTGCTGAAGTCTGGTCTATACCGCCTACTGAAACCTGTACTTTCTTGATTATTCGGGATGCATTATTAATAGCCACTACCCAAAACTCCTCATTCCGTAAATCACCAATTAACGGCTGCATCAAATCATATACATCCTTGCTCATTCGTATAAGCCTGCGTTCAACCTGTTGAGACTGCTGCCTCTTGTACATCTCCACCGCTGCCACGGCTACTTTCTTACGTCCAGGTGTCAAGGATGCAAACAGCCTGTCAATGTCTATTTCCCCATGGCTGCGGGCAACGTCTGAAACAATCTGCCTGTTATTGCTAATCTCGTAAATCAGTTCACTGTCACTCATGTAGCGGCAATCATTATCGAATAAAGTATTCATAACAAAAAATATATATTAGTTATAAGAAAGAATTGTTCTACCTAAAAAATAGCCTCCCAACACTTTTGCACCTAACTTTTCCAAAGCACAAGCAAAACGGGCGTAAGAATGTCCCTGCGTCAGTATATCATCAAACAGAAGTACTTTTTTCCCATTGAAAAAGCCGTTGTCAAACTTGATAACTTCAACTTCCTGCACCGTTTTACTACTCTTTGTCTCATGGATTGCCAAACGTCCGCCCTCGATAGTAATTGCCTTATATGCGTTGCAGCATCCTGTCAGCCGTGCCACTTCTTCGGCAAATACCTTGTATCTGCTTTCGTTTTTCTCTGCCGAACTTGCAGGAATACATACGAACGTCACATTCTCACAATCCGCCCCGAACTGTTCCCGTATCTTCTTCGCTACGAGTTCCGCCACCGATACACTACGCTTGCCGTCTTTAAAGTCCCATATCATCTTTCTGATTGCCCACTCACGTTTATTTGCCTCGTACTTGGTAGGTAAATAATCGAAGAAGTTGAACATGAATTTAGACCACTGTTGTTTCCATGCTTCGGGAATGTTTCTTTTTGCTGCCATAACTGTAAAATTTTATGTTGAACCTTGAGCTTCCGGGTGTAAGCCTTTTATCGGCTGTTTCCCTGATTGGAGCTTTTTTTTTCTGCGTCGCCTGTCGCTACGCGGTATGTTTCGCCTTTTTTACGCTGCATCAAAAGGTGTTGTAAGGAACAGGAGCAAGTTTTTCAGAAAAGCGTAGCCTTGAATACTACCCAACGGGTGGAGATTTTTTCTGAAACGTCAGCCAGAACTTGAACCGGTGACGTCAACATTTACCTTTGCAGCACAAAAAAGCGAAACTGCGTAGTGATAGGAGACAGAAATAAAGGGCGACAATCAGAAAAGGAAACAGCCTGAAAATACATAGTTGCAAACTATACCGCTCTGCCCGGTCTTCCATTGCCAAGACAATAGCCTGCGTTGTTGCGGGGAATGGAAGACTGGGCGTTTTCACCCGGTTACGGGATTATAATCCGGTAACCTCTGCGTGAACGCAAAAAAATCAAACAGAAAGCACTGCTTTCTACCGCTAAAACGCGAAAAATCCGTGTGGCAAAAATTCGGCTTGATTGTACCCAAGTACATTCATCAAGACGGGTTTGCCACACGGATTTTTCGCGCGCCTGGTTCTTCGTCAGGTGGAATCTCCCATCAAACAGGACGTTTTTTGGACTAAAAATGTCCTTCCAAAAACATCATACCGCTGAAAATCAAAAAGAAATCCCATCCCTGCGATAATTATCGGAGGGATGTAACAGCTTGCTGCCCGAGCCGCGCCGTCGTCCCGTTGCGGTCGCAAGTGCCGCTTTGAGTCGGAAATATGATAAATTTTTGTTACAAAACAGCTAAAATCCGTTAAAAATTCGCTATTCCTTACAAATATTGTAAATTATTTTAAATTTCGCCCTAAAACAGCCCTTACCGCCCCTTCACGCATCAAATCCCACCCCTTACGATACCCTTCATATAAAAAGCCCTGCCATCCTCACGGACAACAGAGCTAACCCAACAGTAAAGAAAGAAATGATCAAACCACAGAGGCAGCGGATGAGCTTCGTCCCCTATCCCATACTCGCACAAACTCTTTTCGCATGGTGAAGTACTTCAGGGCATCCGTCAGATTCGTAGACTCTTTAGGCAGCCTGTGCGTAGGTAACTTATCTCCGGTCTTGAGCTTCACGGTAATGCTCGTACCAGTCTTCTCATTGCTCTTGATGGCCGTTCCGGTTACTTCCATCTCAGACTTGAGGTTCGGGCAATTGTACTGGTCAATCAACAGAGTGAAAAGGTTGCGTGCCAGGTTGCCACTGAGCAAGTCCATGAAGAACCGATATTCCATATTGCTACCAATATTCCCCTGCCCCAAAGACATGAGCTGTACCTGCCACCCCGTGCGCTTCCCATCCGCATCAAACTCAATATTCTTCTTGATCTGTGTCGCCATATCAGCAGACACCTTCTTATAGTTATTCATTGACCGGTCATAATACAGCTTCAGTATCTTACGCTTGTGCGGGCGGAAGTAATAAAGAAACTGGTCTGCCAGCTCACGCACGCTATTAGGTGGAAGCGTGTACAACTCCTTCAGTATGCGCATTACATTGCCATTACGTTGGCCGAATACCATAGACAACATATTGCCGGAGTCCATACCTGCCTCTAATGGTTTATTTTTATCCAGGTACCGAAGAACGGAGCAATCCGGATTCCAACCGAACTCATGCTGCTCAATCACGTCATTCAAAAAGCCATCCGCATAGAAATGCTTCATTGCCAGGTTGCAATAAAACATCTGGCTGGCCTCCAATTTCGGAATAACGGAGAGCACATTGCAAAGAAGACCTTCCAGCCCTTCAGCAAATTCGTCGCTGAACCAATCTTCTCCCAACACGTCGGCATTCACATACGAGGAAGAAATAAAGAAAAACGACGTGCCCCGGCGGGTCTTTATCCAGCGCTCTTCCCACCGTTTCATGTTCTTGCCAGCAAGTTGCATCGAGCGTTCGGCAGCATCCAATTTCGCAGCTAAAGATGTGTCTGAACGATAAGCAGCTTTCAATTCCTTATATTTCTGCAAACAGGCTACATATTCTTTTTTCGTCTCATTGTAGACAAAGCCAGCCCGCAACATCAGCAATATTTTTCGCTTGTCATTCTGTTTGGCCAGCTTCAGTATCCAATCGTATTCACCGAGATGGTTCGGGTCCGGCATATCCGTTGTCAGTGTACGGCTACGATACCAGACGCTATCGCCATACTTCACGCGGAAACCACGAACCGCCTTCAGCAAGTTCGTGAACTTCTCTTCCGGAAAATACTTCACCTCATCACCGAAAACACCGACATAGGAACGCCCGGCACCAATGGACGGCCTATCGAGCGAGATAAAGGTAAAGTTAAAGCCGGTATAGAATACCATTGTGTTTCGCCAATCCGTACAGACGTTATACATGCGGTCTTTCCATTCCTGTGGCGGCTCCTGGTTAATGACATAATGTATGCCCATTTCCCACCCTAACATGGAAAGCCCGTCGATGAGAGACGGGATCACATTCTTATGCAAATCGGAGTAGGTATCAGCTACCCAGGCGAACGGCGCACCCTGACAATCCAGAGCTACTTCCTGCACACGTTCGGCCAACACCTGAACGGTCTTAGCAGAAGCACGCCCGGCAATCCAATACAGGGACCAGGGCATCATTATAGCAATGAGCTGCGCCATCCAGTTGGAGAAGCGCACTTCTACCTCATCCGATATCTTTAGTTTTTTCTTCCTGGTCATTCAGCATCTCCTCAAAGTCAATATCTACAATGTTAGCGTCACGCTTCAGGCGTACTTTCTCCCTCTCAGGAAGGTCAACAGAATCAATCTGAGCAGCCAGTATCTGGCGGTTCGCCGCATCCAGTCCCACCGCTTCCGGATTAAGGTCGTATATCTTGATGGGCTTTTCGTCTATCTCTTTCGGTTTGACTGGATCAGGCTTATCCAGTTGTTTGATTTTGGCCGCCTGTATGTTGAGATTGCCGTACACCTCCATATCCTTGGAACTGACCGCATTTTGCAAAACTACCTGAGCTGCTTTCATCAGGTTGTCATACATGAGATTACGGTGCGCATTGTTCTCAATGGTATCATTGAGGTAAAACAGGTTAATCGCCTCACTGTACATCTTCCTGGCACGCAGCCGCTCAACGTTGAACGGCTCGTGCATCAGGAAGGCAATAGCGTTATCCTTGCCGTACTTCCGGTTTATACCTACAAGTGCATAGAGGGCATTGTAGTAGTCCAGTTCATCAGCCGTCAGCTCCATAGTGCAACCGGACGCTATGTAGTCCTGTAATGTGTCAAAGTAAGATTTATCGAACATCAGCCTATATCATCAAAGAAAATTTTGTTAATGGAATTGCGATATCCCGTCGCCTGACGGAATTTATCAAACCGCTGCGCCTGCGTCACATTGTCTCCGGTTTCGGCACTGGCAGACATTGCCAGCCCTTCCTTAGCCCGCTGTACAAGCTCGCCACGTTCGTAGTGAAACTTCAACGGAGAGCCAACCAGATTGAAATACCAAAGAAAATCATTCACGGGGATATTATAGTACATAGCGATTTGCTTCGGCTCATAGCCGATGCCTGCCAGGTGTTCAAACTCATCCATATCAATCCGGTCATACCATGGCGGTTCTTTACGCCATTTGACCAATTCGTCCGCTACGAAACTCATACACTTCTTTATTTTTTAAGAAAACATATTGTTCTTCCATCGCATTCTCACCATAATTGCCGGAACCTTCGACCACGAAGAAACCTGCGGACGTGTCCAGACAGGTAATCTTCTTGTGGCTCCAGGCGAATGATAATTCAATCACCCCATCCTGATGGAGCTGCACCAACCGTTCAAAAATCTTCGGCATACGGAATTTTATCGTTTCCGAGATATGCAGGTGGATGCTGCCTATCAATTCCTTTTCGCGCCATCTCAACAAAGCGTTTATAATGCGCTCATTCGTCGAATACGTGGCGATATAGAGATGATTAACCCGTCCGGCATACCTTATCAGGTAAACAATGAAAGTAAAGGCCGTGAAGCTCTTTTGCGTTTCAATGAAAAAAGCCTCGTTATCGCCGGGCAGACGCCCGCATAATTCTTTCAGACTATTCAGTTTGAAAGCCAGCATGGTTTCAAACCGTCTGGAGAACAGGCGGGAATCTGTCATTTCCTGCCTGAGTTCCTTCAAGCTGAAGTAATAACTCATTCCAGTAAGCGATTGATATCATTCAGTTCTTTCTCATAACCGGTTAACCTCTCCCGCCGTATCGGGTCCAGGTGCGGTTTATCTCCCTTCGCTATCTCTGATTTGACGCGCCAAATGTTGTTTTCAACCTGGCGCTGGCGACGAACCAGTTCCTTGACCGGTAACTGAAGAAGCTCGCTTCTCCGGCGAAACTCCGCGAATGCGGGATGTTTCCCCAGCAGAGAATGATGTACCTTGTAATAGTTCAACTCTTCCCATATCATACGGTTCTCAATGTAGTTATCTATCAAATCCCGGCTGACATCCGCACATTGCTTCAGCGAAGTACAATCCCTAAGTTGTGCGTGTAACCGCACATAGGCATGATATTTATTGAACTTGCGGGAAGCAAGCGTTTCCAGTTCTATGGGGCAGTCCGGATCATTCAAGAAAGCGAACTCCTCACGGAAAGAATTAGGTTCTTTCCGTGAAGACAGTTCCGGCAGTGCTCTTCATTCTTCGAAGATGGACGGTTCCGGAAACATCTGTTCCAAGAACTTTTCTAACCAGGCAGAATGTCCGGTAACGGTATTGTTCAGGAACACTTTTTTCTGGAGAAGTTCTTTTGCTTTCTGTTCGTTCGGATTCCGGGATACAATAGGCAGTAAGAATTGGTCTGTTTCCCAATCCAAGACAACAGGATATGCCGGGAAAGGCTGGAAATTGAAATAGAGAGATGAAAACAACACTCCCGATTCTGCTTCCGGGAAACGTTCCAGCATATCCTTCAGTCTAAACTTCTCAAATAAAACCGGTGTATGAGTACCATAATTCAGTTTAGGTAATCCGAATTTATCCAGCAGCATAACGGTACGGCTCATATTCTCGGCATACGTACCTTTGAATTTTTCCGGCTTCAGTTCACCCAAAACCTTTGGTATCTCTATATGCGCCAATGATACCCGATTAACCAGGTAGATGTCATCATTCGTCCAAATGAAACTCTCTGTCACTTCAGGCGATTCAATGGCCAACTTCAATTTCTCCATGGTATCAATCTGCGGATTATCAGATGTACGCTGATGTTCAATGACAGTCACTTCTTCACTGAACCAATCTTCGCGATCACCGATAATCACCAGATTGGCAGGAAAGCGAGCATTGTTATACCAGGAACGAAGGGCGAAAATCAATTCTCTGCCTTGAGCAAATTCTTTGCAATAAGGAATTACCACCGTTGTGTGATCCTGGGCTTTTTTCTCCAGTACTGGCGATTCATCAGCAAGGGCATCACTTACCTGTACTGATCCGGATTCATTCACCTGTATTTTCACAGTTTCTACTGTTTCCACTTCTTTCACGTCTTTAGATTTAGACGATGTTTTTTTTGTTGTCATAGCTTTAATTTTTTAAAAAGAGACGTATGCCAAAGCACACGCCTCTCACCACATAACCTATCCAAAACCAAATCACAATCCACTACCACCGGAACCGGCAGTCAAGCCCAGAACTGCATTGATTTCTGCATTATCAGTTGCAGGAATCAAAGACTTTTCGATGCGCCCGATAGTAGCACCGCGCAATGAAGCTGCAAGATTGATCGTATTCTTTGCACCTTCTTTGCTGTCCTGGCTGTCAGCCTTAGACATCTTCAACGGGGTGCATGGTGTACCTGCTATCTTAGCATCATCACCGGAACAATCCATAACGATGGCTCCCATGTCCTCATTAATATTGTTGTTAACAAACTCATCCAATTCAATACCTGCGCCTGGATGCTCAAAATCTACATGAGGTATAAAACCACGTGCATCATCTTCCCCCTCACTTGTATGATAGATGTTGATGGTGGAGTCTGTTGCATAAACAGCAATAGGCTTTTTGCCTGTTGCCATCTTGAACTTGGTTACACGCACCCCTTTCTCATCACGCTCGTGTTCAGCTACATCTTTCCAGAGAAAGAGAATGATAAACGACTTTTTACCCTTCGGGCGACCGGCATTCGATGACTTCTTAGGCACCGATACCATTTTATATGCTTCATCAGCCATAATAAACCTCCTTAATTTTTAGATTAAAGACCTCCACTTTGCGAATCGGAAGAACTTCCCGATTCTTCTGACCCCGGTGCAAGTTTATTAACTAATTCTGTCGGCAAATAAGCAAAAATCGCTTCTGCCAACCAGAATCCCACACCTTCACGCCATTCTCCGTAAATCTTGGCCGCATAATCCTGGGTAGCCATACGCAATTTCTGATTCTGAGGATTACGAGACATCAAATGACGGAAATTCTCTTTAGGAGTAATGAAGAAAGCACCGGAACCGCGCATTCCCTCAAGTCCCTCAAATACAAACTTCGTATAATCAACTTTCACCTTTTCACCATCTTCATTCTTGGTGGTCTTATACTTATCACGATAAGCACGGGAATATTTCAGAATGAAATCCGGGTCTGCATGAATAGTCAACTTCTTATTCTTATAAAGCGGAGCCACCTGATCAACCGCATTCTCCACATCCGTCACAAGTGCATCTCCTGTCCCAAAGGTTTTACCGTCAAACAACAAATTAATACCTTCTTTATTACCACCTTGTTTGATACGGCACAGTTGGGTAAGATAACCGTCACATACCTGGTCCGCATCGTTTGCTACGAACTTGCCATCTTCACCCTGTGTCGGTTCCTTATACTGTCCCACAGCAAAAGCCATTTCACGCTCTTCGTCCAATTTGGGTTTAACCAACTGTTCAATGATATAACGTACAATAGGCATGTCTTTCGGGTCAAGATTTTCATCATACAGATATCCGAGAACCTCATCGATCAAGTCAGAAGGGATAATCTCAACATTGATCTTCATCGGATATTGTTTGATTGTCAACGGAGTAAACTTCGTTTTGCCCTTAGGGGTCCATTGCGGTGTAAATGATTGCAAAACAGATGTGATATGAGAGTGCGTCGCACGTACCTCAAATTTATCTGTAATCATAGTCGTCATATACTGAAGGGATGAAGTCGTTCCCATCAGCGAACGGAAAATCTCCATCTTTTGAGAACTGATATAACGGCCGAACTCTTTATGCAATTCTTCCGTATCAATGGTATCATTTCCCGTATATGAAGCAGCTTCCGGACGCCCATAATGAGCAGCTTCAAGATATTTGTTCATGTTCAGCGACATGTCCGGCTTAAACGTTTTCGTCATATCAGTATTTCCTTCCACATGAATACCTGCATCCTTAGTTTCCTCTTTTCCCAACTTGGCAATTTCAGCATCTTTCTCTGCTATCTTAGCATCTAAAGCTGCAATCTTCTCACGAGCCTCTTTCAGTTCCTTGGCATTTTTATCACGATCTGCCTCCAGTTGCGCCTTCACTTCATCGGTAACGGCTTCCTCAGCAGTCTTACCACTTTTTTCAAATTCCTCCAGGTCTTTTTTAAAGACTTCGAGGAATGTTTTACCGTACTTTTCTTCCAGCTGCTTTTCCTGCGTAGAAAGAAGAACAGACTTACCATTCTTGTCTTTCGCAAACGCAGAGATATTCAGGAATGAAAGTACCACACTCATCACTTTTCCAAACATAACCTTACGATTTAGAATTAATATATTCGTTAATACATGCCTCTTGAGGTATTTCCCTTGCCCGCTGGATTGCAAAGTCCAAAGTACCGATGGCATCGGCCAGACCCATAGAAATTGCATCCTTTGCGTAGAACATACGTCCGCGCAATAAACCTGCCGCATCCAGCTTCAGCTTATTGCCCCGATTCGCTTTCACGTTCTCCTGGAAGTCACGTGCCAGCGGGTCCAGTTCTTCTTCTTTAATCATCTCATACTTGCCTTCCTTAGCCATTTCAAAGGGAGCATTCTTGTAATCCGATAGATTTGAATAAATGGTATGGACTTTCACACCTTCACGTTCGTAATACTTCGCATAATCCGGGAAGCTCATCATCACACCGATTGACCCAAACTCGGAAGATATCTGATTCGACGCTATGATTTCATTACAATATGATGCAATGTAGTAAGCCGCAGAAGCGCAGAGGTCACAATGCGCTACTACGGACTTACCCTTTGATTGCGCATACCGGATGGCATCAACCAGCGGAGCGATGGCATCGACACTACCACCGCCTGAGTCTATATCAAGCAAAACAGAAGAAATATTCGGGGATTCCGCAGCCTGACGGACAATATCCGCCAATTCGGTAGCACCATAGCTGCAATAGTTACCGTACTTCAGTAGGGTACCATGAATAGGAATAATGGCCGTGCTGTCTTTCGGAGCGTCAGAGAAACCGTTCCCGGATTTCGCTTCTTTCGCACCGGTGGAGAGCAGAACCGGTATAGGTTCTACATCGGAGCGCTTTGTTGCATCTTCTTTCGTGATGCCGCGCTCCAGTAATTTATCAACCAGTATAAGGTTGGCTTCCACATCGCGGAAAGAGATGAACCACTTCCCACGGCAGACCGCACTATATAATGAAGAAAATGCCATTGTTTTGTACCTTTTAAATCCGGTACAAAATTACAATGGCAGAAACCGCTTAAAAGGACTCTAAAACTTTTGCCGGTTCCGGGCTGGAGCGCTTAAAAGAGAGTGTCAGCTTCGCCGGATCACCACTGCGCTCCATTGACACATGTACGGGAAACTCATCCGTACCGATCACTTTCTTTTCTCCATTCGTTAAGCCGATCAACAGCAATCCATCAACGGAGAATAAAGTACGAAGTTGACTCTCCATAGATGAAGACGTATCCGTCACCGTTGCTTTCAACTCCTGCTCGGCGGGTTTTCCAACCTCTTCCCGGCTTTCTTTCCATTCTCCGGATGAGACGTTAATGGATACCCATGTGCCATGCACCTGTAATTTGTCACTCCCCGGTACATTTCTAACCTCTGCATCAGGCAGTGGTAGAAAAGACATTGCACAAAACTGCGATCTTTTGTTCTCAACGCTCATTTTTACTTAAAGTTTAAGTGATATTTAATTGAAAATCTGATTTTTAATTAGAATTTAATTGGTTAAATAGTGTTATTCAAATAAGGATAATTGAATCTCTCTATTCACCTCCCTTGTCATCCGCTGCCGGTTACGATAATCGTACTTCTTCACCGCGTCGTAATTCAGCGCATTATTCTTGATGTTGTATGCCATGAGAAAGGCCCGGAGAATCTTATCCTGCTTAAAGCCTTTCTCGTATCCAGTCACAAAGTATTCCCTAACCCGGATGCGGAAAGAGGCTTCAATATAGTCCTGGAGCATTCTCTGTTTCCATTCGGGAATATAGATGAAATTCTCTTGCAGGATATAGTGATTCCACTCCTTAACCGGAAGGAACAGCGTTATCGGATTATCTTTTATCGGCAACTTCGGCGGACGGTCCGCAACTGTTACCATTGCCTGGATGAACTTGCCGATATCATTAGCGGATGTCACAGTCACACCTTCGTCTGTGCGGGAACACCCGAACTCATGATAAAGATAATCATGGAGATAAGGCTGAAGTTCAATTATTACATTAGGTTTCATGCGGTAATGGATTGATTGTTATGCAAATATAGCAATTATAATTGTTTATATTCTCAATTTTCATTGAATTAGGCCACTACAAGTAACCGATTTAAACAAACAAGCCAAAAAATAATATTTTCCGATACTCTTCCGCTTTCTCTGTAACTGCTGAATACCTTTTTGCCCAGAAATTTCTGCAACTTTGTAACCTGTTACAAAATGAGCATAAACAACTGATTATCAAAACTAATACAAGGTTACAAGAAAACGGTTACAGTTTTTTGTTACCAATACACTTTGTAACTTTCAGCCAAAGTCAGGGTATTTAAAGGGAAAGTTACAAACCCTATTTTTTTGTAACCTAATTTTGTAACCAAGTTTGTAACTTTGTATCTTCTTATTATTTAAGTTTTTAAACCTCTTTTCAAACATCGGTTACAGAGTTACAAAAATTTAGTAGAAAAATGGAGAAAGGTACGGAAACCGAGAAACCGGTGCCGGGATACCTGCCCTTTATTAAAAGTAAAAGCCACGGACAAAATGTGCCCGTGGCTTTTCAAATACCAGCTTGTAACCGTGTTACGCCTTGGCCATAGCCTTCCGAAAGTTCTCCGGAAGCGGTTTTCTGCGTAGTTTGGCATAATCATCACTTGTCTCATAGTCCATCCAGTGTTGGCCAGCAGCCAGGAAAGCTCCAACTGTCACCAGCAGCCACGGAAGTTTGTCTTCCGCCTCCTGCATCTTCATAATAGTACCAGGCTTCATTATCTCCAGATAATCATATACCTGCCGAGCGTAGGCATAGAAGCCGGATATGCCCATCAAACCGGGTAGCCATTTATCATATCTGCGTATCATGTCAGAATGGGAGATTTCCATCTTTATCTATCTTAGGTGAAAAAGCACCTGGCTTCTCCAACGTGCGCAGGTAAATCATCTCTTTTGTCTGGCCATCGACCTTCTTCAGAAGGCGACCAGTGGAGTTCAGCATCTCTTCCGGATTAAGTGCATCAATATACGGACATAGTTCTGTAAAGCCCTTCAAAGCCTTTGTGAAACGCTGCATAGTCCAATATGATTTAGGAACCTTGGAGAAAGCAATGAAGTCATCATAGGCAATATCACGCTGAATGTATTGATTCACGTGCTCACCTTCTTCAGCAAAATAGCTGTATGCCCAATCCTCAAAGTTGGTGCCCATATCAGCCTTATATTTACGCTTAATAATATTATCCATTGGCGGCTGTACTTTGATACCTTGCTCCGCCATGGAGAGATAGAACTGCAAACATTGGGCGAAGAAATTAAGGTCCCAGTTCCAATTTTCTTCACTATAATCATTCGTCATCAGGTTATGACCGAAGTCATCACGGATGCCACGCGTCTCCAGATAATCGTTATCGGCTGTTTTTTCGTGATAATAGTCGGAGAACACCATATACAAGAGACGTGCATTCGTCGATGGGTCAAAATCACGAGGAACAAAATTCGTAGTAAAACCAAATTTGGGAGAGATATCGAACTCGATAAAGAATGATTTGTTGTTCTTCGGGTTCACGGTCATACCGGAAGTGATATTATCATAGAACTGAGACACCGGAAGATATTTGTCGCAGTCATCAACCAGGACAAAATCCGTATGCTGATCCACCTGGTCATATACGTGCGGATTATCCAGCAGCTTCGGGTTTCGTCCGGAAAGATTAACGGTTCGCATAAAGAACCGGAAAGACTTAAAGAGGAAAGATTTACCACTGCGGCCATTACACTCGCCATCCTCACCAATCTTGTTGTCCATGGCGTAAATCGCCCAGGCTCGTGATGGCGATTTATAGCGATGCAGGTTGTAGCCTATTGCATACATCTTATTAAGGAGGTTCAGTTTTTGCTCATGAATTTCTTCCGGAGAGAGCAGAGGCCCGGCAATATCAAACTTATGGGCGGCACGGTATTGATCAGCTTCAGTAACTCCCTTATTTTCCCATGCAGCCTCTAATTCCTTCCGCCAATGTACGCGGCTTGTATTAATGAGATAATTCAGAAAACAGCTCTTGTGTTCTTTAACCGTGAGGTCAAAGACATCATGCCCTTCAGCATTGAGCGTATGTTTGTACTCAAACATAGAGGGCAGCACATTCACTTTATGGGGGATAACCTTGTTATCCCAAACGCTACGCCCGTCCATCAGCTGGCCCTTATGCTCTGTTATGCCATTTTTGGTCACTTCCCACGTTGATTGCGAGAAAAACAGAAATTGGCTGTCTGGCGTGTAACTGGTAAAGTCCAGATTGATTTCATCCAACTGCGACAAAGAGGATTCTCCGGTACGAGGAGATTCCAATATAAGATTCCGGATATCCACCGGAAGGAAACGTTCTACTGCAAACCCTTTTAGGAAAGAATTAATATCTTTAGCCTTTATCTGACGCACTATGCAACCCTCCATCCGGATATACTGCGTATCATCGGTGTTTTCATCCTTCAGGGTATTAAAGCCGTTCAAGGTAAGGAAATAGTGCAAATAAGCGGTATTGATATTATAGGTTTCCTTTTTATTCCGTTCACTCCAGGCCTTCGTCCAGAATCGCGCCGGCATGGCTAACGTTATTAAGTTCCGGAAGTCCTCGTTCTTCGGGCGCAAACCCACAAAGTCACGAAAATCTTTTCGGGATTTGCCCCGGTTGTCTCGGAAATTAGACAACCAGGAAGGCAGCCATACCGTATGGATATCCAAGAAGCGGAGCGCAAGTTCCCGACCTTTACGAATGCCGGTGGAATCAATATCCGGAATATTATAAAGTATCTCCACGTACTTATAAATCTCCCTGATCTCTTCTTCCGTCACCTTGTAAGTCTCCGAATTAAACCATAGCGGATAGTAGCCGAGGGCACGAACACAAAGTGCATCACGCTCTCCGGAACAGATGAACGCCTCAGGGAGCTTCTTTTCTTTGTATTGAGCATCCTTATCCTTTGCTTCATTCTGGAACTTCTTCTCTTCTTGCGTATTATAGTCTCTATAAGCCTTTTGCAGTTCCCGAAATCCATTGATATACTGCTTAGGCTTCACGCCATCAGGCGTGTAGCTGAAACGCCATTGCTTGTCAGGGTTCAGAGGCTCGTATATCTTATAGAATCTCACCGTTTTCTCTGGATCAGAACTTTCAGTAACGACACACTCACGCATCAATATCGGATAAGTGGGCGTCGTATATTTGGTTGTTACCTCCCGGTTCCGGACATAAGATATGGATTTGGCCACATACCAGTGCAACGCATCGACGTGCTCTTGTTTAACACGGGGACCAAGAACCTGTAATTGCTCATCGGTGAACTTCTCTTCAAGCTCGAAGAATTTGCTACCTTCGGCTTCATCAGCTGTGGCCGGGCGCTTCCGGATATCCGGCTTATTGACGGATCGCTTCAGCTCATCCGTCACATTGAACCGGGAAGCAAGCAAGGCAATAGCCTCCGGAAAGCGTAGATTCTCTTCGTACATACAAATATCCACCGGACTCATAGCGGAACCCGTGTCCCCAAAGTCAGTGACCTTGTAACATTCCTGGTACTTCTTGATGCAGGCGGATGCATCATCTTCATCCGGCCTGCGCTTAAATTTTTTTTTGTTGTCTACGCAGCCCTCAGCTTGCGGATAATAGTACAGGATGATGTCTAATCCGTCGTGAGAGACTGCGTAGATATCGGTAGCTTTAATCATAATGGAGTGAATTTGTGGCAAAGTAAAACATTTGGTTGAGGATATGACAGGACATTATTCTGTCTCAAGTGCAGTATCTATCACTGTTGCATTCATTCCATTCAACATATATAGCAATGTATTCAAGTGATATCCATGATGCCCTTTTAGATTTGTGGGATTATCACCGGTTATGTTGATGGTTGCCTCTCCCTTGTCGTGATTGTAACCTATATTGGCAAACAATACCTGGTTATTCTCTCCCTCTACTGTAATTTTACAATGCTCTACCACCGGGCCCAGTTCTTCCTCCGGATGCCAACATTTATCCTTTACTCCCTTCTTCTTCACTTCATAGCGAATATGTTTCTTGCCATTCAATTTAAAGAATGCGCTATCTGTGATGACGCCTATCGAGTTGTCTTTAAGAAGACGTACTTTTGTTCCTTTTCTCATGAGTATTATTTTAAATGAAAATCAAATGTCCGCAACGCTTAATGGGGCAGATCGCAAACTTTTCTCCTTCAGTGATAGAGATAATATGCCACCTGTGGCACTTCTCGCAAAAAATCTTCTTATTCATATCTATCTTGTTATAGTTAATTTTAAAGTTGGGAATCGCATCCGCAAACATTACCTCTATTAAATGTTTCATAAGCTATGCTCGGAGGGTTATCAATATCTCCTTCTTTCTGAAAATATTCCTCAAATTCATCTTTACAACACACTTGAATAGTGGAGTTCGTTATCACTACTGTAAATTTGTCGGGAATGGAATCCAAACACCGTTTTATCTTTTTAGCAAGTTTTTCGGCTTCTTGCTCATTTGTTAATTCACTCATGTCGATTTTGATTTACGTTAATTGATTTAATGATGTATTATCAAAATATTCACAAGCAACATCATCTGCTTTTGCAGCATTTTTACCGCCTAAACAACATTCACAAAAAGAGTCACAATCGCCGCAATGGTGTGTCATAATATCAGAATATTTTATACTTGTACACGTTCCATACTCAGGAGGTGTAAGATTACGTAGACAAATCGGTTCACCGTCTTCGTTTATTTGACAATGAGCACAATATTCACAATCAAAATGTGCCATAATGTTCCTTTCTTTATTATCTTGTTATGAAGGTTAATACTTCTTCCCGTGCATCTTATTACGGAATTTATTATACTTCATCTTCTGCTCAATATGCCAAAGTAGGTCAATCTCAAGATGTTTGGCAAGTCCGAAGATAGACAGTACCATATCATTAATGGTAGTATGGAAGTCATATAAACCATCATATCTCACAGGAAGTGTAGATATGGCATAAATGGACTCTGTGAATGTTTCGTCTTTGCAAGATTCTGCCATATCATCGATGCAATCACCTATCTCTTTAGTTGCAATTTCAAGAGAAATATTTCGCATACCTGCCAAGTCCAGTAGACGGATAACAGCATCGGAAAGCTCATCTTCAATGGTATCTTTGATATATCTATTGAATACGTTGATAAACTTTTCCTCATTCGTTAGCCACCCTTGGCACTCGGCATATTCACCGATTTTATACTTTTCTTTATCAAAGTGTCTATTTTTTCGGTCTGCCTCCACAGCTTCCATTAACTCGCTAATGACAAGACAAAAGCAATGTTCGTTACTCAATTCCGTATCATGGAATCCATGTTCACAGGCCGTTTTATATGCCCTATCACGAAGGGCATTCAAGTCTATTTTATTCATTACTATCTTGATTTGAATCAAAATGATAAATCTTCATCAGGAGTTGGGAAGCGAAGCATATTGGCAGAATATGCACCGCGAAAACCATATAACCACACAACGACCTCACCACACATGAGTTCAGGAAGAGATGTAACAGTCCAAACCTTATTTTTGTATGCAGGATTCAACTCTATTTCACCTCCAGTCATAACAACCTTTGCACCAGGTTTTAATTGTTCAACAAACTTGCCATAGGTAGAACTTGTAGCTACATTGACCTTTTTCCCGTAATATTCATAACGTAAAACAGAATTCCCAAACTGTTTAGTTATCATTTCTTCTATAGCACGACGAGAATAAACTGCATCCATTGTCAACTTAGCCACTGTTAAATCTTTGAATTTCTTCTTTAAGTCTTTTGTTTCCATATTATTTACTATTTATTCATTATACGTTAATCACCTATCAATTGACGAATTGCATAGTTCTGTTTCCCTCTGAACTTAGAAAAATTCACCAAAGCCTGTTTATTGTAAAGGCCGAGTGCCACCTTACGGAATCTTTCGTAATTGCAATTATCAATCGGAAGTAATGAATCTTTTTTCATTGCTTCAGCTAATTCTTTACGAGTATGAGCATAATGGCCATAACAGCTCTTCTCGCCAAATGTATGTTCCATACTATGATTATGGTAGTCATTACTCTTTGATAGAAAAATTTTCAATCTTTCAAGTTGAGTAAAGCTCAATCTTTCAATACCTTGCCTTGAGGTTTCTTTTTCTTCCAACCAGGCTACAATTTCGAGATCGTAGAAGCCTGTGGAGTATTCTCTTCTGTAGAAATAGTGTATTTTCATATTAATTCGTTTTTAATACTTAGAAGTTATTCTTTTGCACTATCGAGATAGTCTAAAACCTCCGTTAATCCATCATAAGCATATTCAAGATTACCGACAGCCTCCGACATTTTCTCACCTTTATCACCATCCTGTAATGATTCAGGAAGGTTGTCATAAGCTTCCTGCTCTTCATCCTTTATTTCTTCAATTTCAGTTAAGAGAATATTTAATTGCTCCATAACATCATTAATATGCTTGCGCCTATTATTATTCATAACTCAATAATATTTCTTTCTTGCTTTCTCAAACTTGGCTCTCAAAACCTCTGCATACTGAGAATTGTATTGTTCCGGAGAAACCAGAACATGGGTATTCGGGTCTATCCGAAGCATCCGTTTACCCCTGTCCTGCTGCTTTTTCTCCAGGCAGATGTCCGGAAGTTCTTCCGGCTTCTCATTACTCCAGATATCTGGTTTAATGAACTTCTCCATTTTCGATGCACAGAGTTAGTACTCCTATCAAGTCCTCCAGGTGAGTATCTTCAAAAAAGAAGCAACCCATATTCACCTCCGGATAATTGGAAACTTGAACCAATTTCTTTCCGAAAGCCATCTCAAGCCGACCGATAAATAATGCCTCAAAAGTTGGCAGGAAATTAACCAGAAGTTTAAAGTCTGTATGGTTAGGATCACCATATACATAGGCTTTTTTACCACCCCCCAGTTCTACTTCCTTTCGTATCGTCGTAATATCCGGAAACAATCTTTTTGCAGCTCCCTCACTATAAATCACATTAGCATAATTCTTACTAAGTTTACAGGATAACAGCACAACGCTGCTCGGCAAGAGTCGGCGTACTTGGTTAACTGTCATTTTCCCATTAATCCTCAGCTGTAATTTTACTGCATCCGGAAATAATTTCTGCGCTTGTTCAATGTTCTTTAATTCCATATTCTTCTGTTTTTTTATATTATAAATTAGCCGAATGGCTTATTTTAGATTATTCTGATACCAATAGGAAACCATCTCTGCAACAGTATTGACACCTATCTTGGCTTTAATATTCTCCCGATGGCGATTCACCGTACAAGGAGAGATGTGTAGTTCAGATGCAATCTTATCCGTTTGCAAATTAGAAGCGATCAGTCTAAACACTTCTATCTCACGCTCGGTCAATGCAATGTCAGGTTCCGGACGGCAAATAACATTTTCAAATTCACATTCCCCACGCAACGGGCACTTCACTTCTTCAAAAACAAATTGCCCATTATGGTTAATATCTAAACTATACTGGTCATACTCTCCGAAGTTACAACGGATGAAACGGTGAACTACTCTGAATTCATAATACCACCTATTCATAGTGCTGCTGGAATACAGTCGCATGAGTGCCGTATGAGCTTTAGAATATCGATCCCGAATTATGGCTAACATAGCCTCTATGGTAGGTCTATCCGTTTCCTTCAACTGAACAGCCGGTTTTCCTATTTCTTTCATCATCACATCACCTTCAGGGGTGTTGTAGAACTCTATGTTAGTTATCGGAGACATTCTTGGACGGGAATAATTCTTCTACACTCTTGCCTATTAATTCAGCAATAACCTTTTTCTTAATCATCGGAGGCTCTACATCTCCAGCCAGCCAGCGATACACCGTCATCTTTGACGAATAGGTAACCTCTGCAATTTTTTGAATTGTCTCTAAGCGCACATTGGGCAATGAATCAATATAGTCTCTAAATACCATATTTGATAAATATTTAATGGTTTATAATTAGTTATCTTCCTGTTTTTCGTAAATTAGCCCTGTTATTATCAGTAACACAGTGCAAATATGCAATTATAATTTCATATACAAGCAACAATATGCAATTATAATTTCATATTTAACTCTTATTAAAACAAGGGTAAATATGGAATTTAAGGACAGATTAAGATATTTAATTGAAAACGTGAAAGTTAACAATAAAGATGTTAGCACTTATCGCATTGGAAAAGAAACTCCGATATCGCGAGTTTCTTATGAAAACTATATGTCTGGGAAACAAGTACCGACAATAGACAAAGCAATTATAATTGCGCAATATTTTGATATATCTATAAATTGGCTTTTACTGGGAGAAGGAGTACCCAAAGAAATTTGTGATAGCGAACTTCTCACCCACTTAAAAGAAGAACTTAGAATCGTAAGAGAGGAAAACAAATCACTATATCGCGAGATTGGAAGATTAGAAGAACAACTCAAAGAAGTTAAAAAAGATGCCCCAGAGGAAAGCAATGTCAAATGTGCTATTGCAAGCGGATCAGACTTGCAGGAATAGAGTACATAATCCCCAAACATTAAATACAGAACAATGAGTATAACAGCTTTCTACCGGGACGAAATTGGGACGTAAGAATGAAAAAACATAGAATTTCAATATTTCCATTTACTAATAATCAGCCTTTTACAAAAGCGGATACGTGCACAATAAGTCGCCTCATTCCGACACAAAGAAGGTCTGATTCTCAAAAGGAGTTAGACCTTTTTTGTTACATTCTCAATCCCCCAAACAACATTATTCTAATTCTAATCCGATTCTATTATGCTTGACATCATACTGATCATATTAGGAAGTCTATGCCTCATAGTAGGCTTATTGGGATGTATCCTCCCTATAATTCCCGGACCGCCCATTTCATACGCCGGTTTGTTATTACTCCATATTACAGATAAGGCGCAATTTTCCACATCTCAATTACTGATTTGGTTATTTCTGGTAGTGATAGTGCAAGTATTGGACTATTTCACTCCCATGATTGGAAGCAAGTACAGCGGAGGAAGTAAATGGGGAAGTTGGGGCTGCCTGATAGGTTCAATCCTCGGAATCATCTTTCTCGGCCCGTGGGGAATTGTTATCGGTCCTTTTGGAGGGGCTTTCATCGGAGAACTCTTGGGAGAGAGAAGTGCAAGGGATGCCCTAAAATCAGGTATTGGAGCACTGATTGGTTTTCTGGTGGGGACAGTGTTTAAGGTAGTAGTTTGCGGGTACTTCGTGTGGTGTTTCGTAAAGGCATTGATATGATTTCACCACAGAGTGACACAGAGTCCCACAGAGTTCTGATTTCAAATTAAACTCTGTGGGACTCTGTGTCACTCTGTGGTGATTATACTATTATCGTTGCAATGTAATTCCCATCAACCCAATCACCACATCATTAGAAAGAGTTTCAAGAACGAGGTGGGAAAGTTTCTTATCAGGATTCAAGGGCATTTCAAGCAATATGGCACCACCACCATCCAATTCACGGGAGGCACCGGGAAAGCCTAATTCTTCTCCAAAGTTATTGCTGACCTCACCCGTTTTAAGACGCAGGCGATAAAGTGCCGGAGCATGTCGGTTGAAAGCCATACCATCTTCAAAGAAAATATGCTCAATGGGCGCCCAGTTATCGGGATTACGCAAAGCCATCTTATCGCAAGTACCATCTTTGTAATAAACACGTATCAGCCCATTGTCAATATGGCACTGCATGTGATTGGTGCTACCTGCCATGAGTAAATAGGCACGGGATGCCTTTCCTTTGAGAGAGACCGTCAAACTATCCGGATAATTATCCCACAAGGATGTGAAAGCTATATTTTGACCCTCAGCAGGAGTACGGAAAGGAACTCCCAGCTTAGTATTCAACACTCCCTTCTGAACGGAAGAACGAAGCCCGGAATCATCAATATCCACCGTATGCAAAGGATGGCACCATTCACCGATGCCTTGCTTGGGTATCTGCAAAGTGGTATAAGGAGAACGGGGTGAAAGATACTCATTACGGAATATATCTGTAACGGCAGAATTGAATTGCTCATCCATCACAACCGGTTCACACTTAGAAGAATTGACTTTAGCAAAGGCGGAGAACTGAGTAGAATTACCCTTATCTGCGGCCATCGGATTATCTACAGGAGCCCACCATTTCATATCCCCTTGTTGCATCGGAACGAAACGAACAGGAGCTTCGGCAGGGGTAGCTTCTATCTGAGACTTTGTCGGACTACCAAGCACTTCCCCACCCCATTCAATGTTAATTTCCACTTTTTCATCCGAGGAAGCAGGGGTAATAACGGAAAGTACCGGACGGGTGATGGAGTTCTCTACCAATGTCCATGTTGCAGGCTTTCCATTGACTGTAAGTTTCGCCACTTCCGAGCGCTGTGCCGGAAACTGAAGCTCCAATGTACGCACCGCAGGTAATCGGTGGATGATTGTATAGGATGTTACCGCTTCATTAGTATGCTTAAAGTCAAAATCAATATCCGGAGTATGCAGAGATGCAAAAGGCCAAGAGGAAGGTAAGCCGGGTTTCACCAGCAGGCGTCCGTTCATGGCATCAGGAAGGATACCATAGAGTCCTTGTATCAATACACGGGAAGCTACACCTATAGGATCTCCGAAGTCACGGTAACACTCTCCACGGGCAGCATCATAAAAACTGATTTGCCCGAAGTTACCGGGGCTTTCACCCAGATACATGCCATCGAGGACAGAACTCTTGAGCAGATGGAAACCTGCATCCGCACGTCCTGCCTGAAAATAAGCAAGAGCAGTATGCATCACTTCGGCAAAAGCAACGTTGTTGATACTCCAGGAATAAGGCAACCAGTTCGTAGTGGAAATAGTAGCATAACCTTCATCTTTCAAGCCATCGCCACGAACGGGGATATGTGGTATTTCGCGATCCACATAACTGGTGGCAAGATAGGCTTGGAAAGGATCGGCGATGTCACTATCCAATGCATGATAGATAGTCCATACACCGGGACTGGTATGCAGACGTTTATGCCCCATGAAATCCTGAAACTCAGCCCAATGTCCACGTTCGGGCATCCAAAGGCGGGCATTCAGAGCTTTCAGTATTCTGTCAGCTTCTTCACGATAGGATGCAGGGTCTTCGCCAATCTTCTCGGCAATCATAGCCGCGAGGCGATTGGAACGATAGTTATAGGCAGAAGAATGAGTGACCGCACCACTATTATAATAAAGGGCATCACTTGCCCAGATGCAGGCATAGGCATCATAAAGTCCGTCATTATCGGGATCATAGTTTCGTTTTTCCCAGGCAAGGTGACGGGTCAGGACAGGCCACATACGGCGGGCGTATTCCAAATCACCGGTCCAGTTGAAATGCCACAAGAGTTCATCAATATAACAAAGATTCATGTCATAATGATGCATCTGATCGTTCCGACGGGGGTTACGGCAGATATAGCCGTTACTGTATTGTGGGGTTCCCCACTTCTTTTCAGAGCGTGCCAAAGCAAGAGCTGAATCCTGTGCAGGGTGTGGAATCGTGTTCGGCACCTCTGTCACCTGACTGGCGGCATAAGCATTGAAGTGCGTACGGGCACGGTCGTGCCAACCTAAGGCATCACCGGTATAAGCAGCACGCCAGCCACTGAGAGGCATGCGCCAGCCAATAGCCCCATGCAACCAGACTTCACCATCCCAGATGCCATCAGCAGCTACGGCAAGAGCACCACCCAGAGTATTAAAGTATGGATCGGGGGTTGTGATCCTGATACGTGAGGCAAGATCGGCACGAGCTTGTTCAGACTTATTATAAAGGGAAATGCCTTCTTCCTGTGAAGGTACTACCAAGGAATAGTCACGTACAAGTACATAAACATCCTGCCGGTCGAAAAGGGAGATACCCAATGATTGTAATTGCTGAGGTTGCTCGGGCGCATCAAAACAACCGGGAGGATCGGCCCCCATGTCACCGTTACGGCTCAATCTGTTCAGGCGGATTTCACTCAACATAGGGCGCAAGACTGCACCTACAGGCATATTTACGGGAGTAATCTTCCAAATGGCAGCATCTTCATCCGGCAAAGCAAGAGCAGAGATTTGCAGTTCAGCATCTGCTCCCCAGGAGGGGTGCTTCAGACGATAGGAACGCCGTCCGGGGGTGTAGCGAGACTCACACCAAGCGGTTTCTTCCAATGGAGTCACTGAACTATCAGCCAGTACGAGATGGAAATGTATATTCTTACTGTTGCGCTTTTCGTAGACAGCAAAAATAGGACGGTCACTCGTTTCCAGACGGAAAGCGGTATGGCTGCCATAAAGGGCACGAGTATAGCGGTTCTTTCCATTGACACTTACAAAATCTTCACCGTCCGGGCGATATTGCAGGGTACGGGCAGCACCCCGCTTATGATCATTGTAAGAGGTGGATTCGATGCGGTCGCCGGCACTTTTCGGTTTATTACCGGTGGTATATTGCGCATAGGCGAAAGCAGGCAACAAGGAGATGAAGGTATAGAAAAAGATTCGTTTCATTATGATATAAATAAAAGGTGATAGGGTGATAGGGTGGTAAGGTAGTGGGTGATAGGGTGGTAAGGTAGTGGGTGAGAGGGTGATAAGGTGGTAGGGTGAGAGAGTGGTAGAATGATAACGCTCTGCGATATATAGCGTAGCTACTTTATCACCCTATCACTTTATCACCCTATCACTTTATCACTTTATCACCCTATCACCTTACCACTCTTTTCCTTCTTTTCTTTTCCGTTATGGCATCGGTTTCAAACCTTCCCAACGGACATCCCATGTTCCGTCCTGCGGGAAGCCCGGATTCTTCACCTGGCAACCATCCCAACCGGCACACATCAGCGCTACGGCAGTCAGCAAGCCTCCATTACCGGGCAGGTAACAGCGCAGACGGCCATCCTGATAGTTATGTCCATTCTGTAAATATGTATTCGTGCGCTTATCCATCAGCAGGGCACCGACAGCTTTTTCCGGTTCGCCCAGACGAGTGGCATTCATGGCGGTCATCGGATAATCCCATCCCCAGGTCTTACCCCAGTTCCAGTTGTCCCACACCCAGTGCAGGGTATTCTTCATGTAGTCGTCACGGATGAGCTTATTCATCGGAAGGATACCTACAGACCCCAATACAGCCATGTGATCGCTAGTAAAACGAATATCTTTGTATGTATCAACAGCATCTTCGGAAGCAAGGTAAAGATGATCCTCATTATAGGCAAGCGGAGAAAGTTTATCAATCATCTCATCCCACTCCAGGTTACGCTTCTCTCCGGCACGCTCGCGCCACTTCTGCGCGGTCTGCATGGCAAAGTGCCAGTAAGACAACTCGAAAGGCGGGTTGATGGTAGTAGCTGCACGCAGCGTCTCTTGTGCAGGGATAGCTCCCTTCAGAATGAAACGTCCGTGAAACTCATCATAAGTTGCAAAAGCATACATGAACTCGGCAGTTTCCTGTACCAGGCGATTGTATTTCTTAATCACTTCATCCGAAGGATTGGCACGGTAGACTAGCTCTGCCAGATAGATAAAGTGCGGTTGTTGCCAGATCAGGAAAGAACCTACATTTGAGGGAGCTTCCGTACCACTGGGGTCGGTCATTTTCATCCAGCGTACACCGGGGAACCCTTGACGACGGGCTATTTCACGGGCAACAGGCTCTACTGTTTCGTACCAACCCAGTGTACGGTCCAGCAGATTGGCATGTCCCCAAAGAGGTTGCCATGCCTGATGCCACCAGATCATTTCGAGATGGAATTTACCAAACCAAGAGTTATAAGTCAAACCTGTTTCCTGCGGAGGTACACTTCCAGCCGACTGGATAGCAAGCAGATACTGACTCAACAATACGCGACGTTCCAATTCCGGGGCACGCGGATCCGTGCAATGAGAGAAGTCGACGGCAGCACCATTCTTCCAGAAATCCGTCCAGTATGTGGCACTGGCGGCAGCGGTTTCGGTGAAAGCGGGCAATGCTTTGTCATCGGCATAGACAGCAGGTTCACTTTCGAATATGGTTCCCTGAAAGTTCGGTGTAAACAGGCAGGAAAAGGCCAGCATATCTTCTTCGGGGGTCAGTACGAAATAGTTCTTCGACTTCTCGGCCAGACGGGCCTTACCTTCCCAACGGAGGGTTACGTAATAAGTTGTTTCGTCAAGCACACGCTTCAATAAAGCACTTTGAGCATCCTGACGAACGATAGTTGTGGAATGTTTGTCGTTCGCATTCCAATTGCAGGCATCATCGGCATGTCCGCCTGTAGGATAAGGAAAACGCAGATTAACACCCGCATGCGCACGACTGGTAACACAAGCAGAAATCATATCCTGGTTAGGATGGCAGACTGTCTGCACATCGAAAGCATTGCCATTCAACATGAAGTGGCTGGTGATTTCACCTTTCCACATATTCAGTGTCTGCTGAATCTCAGTAATATCAGAAGCTTTCACTCCCTCGCCCAGTTCGAGGCCTATAATGCCCAGATGCAGGCGATGCGGATTCATACGAAACCAATCGGAAGATTCTTTCTGGCGGCCCGGTTCCTTGAACTGGCAGGCATAGAGTTCTTCGTGACCACGACCGAAATCAAAGGCTTTCAGTGTTTCCTCATGCTTATATCCTTTAGGATTGGCAAATGAATGCCAGCCCCACTGACTCTGTGTGCCCAAGGGTACACCTTTACTATACATGGCCGGAAATGTCTGCAAACCGGTAGCATCTACCGTGAACGCAAATTCACCGTTGCCGACACTAAGCGAAGCCAACGAATCGAATGAGGATACTTGGGGATTGTTACGGGCCACCAATGCTTCACGGTCTATCGGAGCTTGTTTCTCCGAACCACAAGCCGTCAGCACGAAAGCGGCAAGAAGGGAATAAAATACTTTTCTCATGGTATTCTTTATAACAGATAGTTAGATTAATAGCTGGGCACAAAGATAGTAGTTCCTAAGGTGGAGGACTATATATAGTTTGTCAGAAATGATAAGGTAAATGATAATTTACCAGCGTAGCGCTGGAGCAAGGTTCTCCTTCGGCGTGCAAGTAATCTTTCAGACACGGATGACACGGATGACGCGGATTCTTTTTTCCTTCGGTGTGATATGCCGGTATGTATAGCGCAGCTTTAAAAATCCGCGTCATCCGTGTCATCCGCGTCTAAAAGATTAAAGTCCGCGTTCGTCCGCCTTATCCGCGTAGTCCGCGTACCCATTCCATCTCCGCTAAATTATCATTTACTTGAAGTCAAACATCAGATTGAGGCGTAACCCCTCATCCCCCTTCTTGATACGGATAATTCCCGGCTGGCTCTGTGGCCCGTGCTGACTAATAGGTTTGAAGCTACGGATAGCAGGTATATCGAGCAGGAAGGAAATATCTCCGGCAGGGAAGTCGGGCATGGTGTTCAAGCCATCCTGACGTCCGTGAGGTTCTTCGGGAGTGAATACCCGAAGGAAGATTCCGTCACTTGCCGCATAAACCGTAAATGGAGCGGTAGGACTTTGCAAAGTTGCCCAGTAGAGATTGGCATGATAGCCCTTGAACTCCGGATAAACCAGACGTTCGGTACTTTCACCGGTGATTGTATTATTATAATCTTTCTGCCAGATACCATAATTTGCCCCCGGAATACGATTCTTCCATACACGATATGGACCGCGTCCCATCCAACGCATACCGGAACACTCGGACTCAGGATAAGAGAAGGTAAGGCCAAGATTCAGCACTTCGGTGTCCGTGAAAGCATCGTCGAAGCCACCACCACCGGAAGCTCGGTTCAGTAACACAGCATCCATCGAGAGCAATCCGTCCGGCGTCAGACGCCAAACAATAGAGTCTGCCGCACCACGATAACGGGCACAAAGAACCGCATCTCCATTTTCTGTACGAGCAGACAGATCAGCCAACACCATCTTCATCCCAACAGCAACAGGACCATCTTTCAACGGAATGATTCGTCCGTCAGCATTCCTCGTCACAGAAGTGATAGTGGCATCGCTCTTTCGGAAAGAGACAGTGATGGCAGAAGAATGCAATGTAATCAGAGTATCAGTTTCCTCAACATGACAATTACTTACAGTTATATTCTGTGAGTCTGTACTTACTGATGTACTTTGTGAACCGGATGGATGGGCATCTGCCCCCTTCGGCTGTAACTCACCTTTCAGATAGTCTTTCGCGTAATGTATCGGGAATGTACGTGTACAGACACTCTCACCATCTGCTCCGTATGCTTCAAGTTCCAGAATGTCTCCGTTGAAGAAATTATCCGGCAGATCGATGCGTGCAAATCCTGTTTCTCCGGGAACTAATGATGGTAACTGCACCCTTCCACTGTCCAGCACCTGACGCCATGCCTGTGCACCTCCGTCAGCGACTGTCACAACTTCCCCTTCTCCATCACTATTCAGTGGTGACGTGCAATGAAGCACGCGCCAGCGCATGGAGCATGCACCTAGGTTTGTAAACAGATATCTGTTCGATACCCGGAAATCCCCACGGAACGAAGGAGTAATCATTAATGGTTCTACGTGTATCGGCGACCAGACTTCACGAACTGAATAATAGCTGCCCTCTTTTTCCCGGAAAGGCCCCAGAATACCATCCGGTGCATTATAATCTTCACTATCCAGTGCCCCGCCGCGGTCTGAACGACACACTGCCTCATCACTATATGCCCACATGAAACCTCCGGCAAAGAGCGGATGAGCGGTGTAGCGTGCCCAGAAATCTTCCAGTCCGGCACCATGCCCCTGGTCGTACTGGCCGTGCATGAACTCGGCAGGCATAAAGACTTTATAGCCATTGGTGAAACGGGCCACTCCTGTAAGATAAGCGGGATAGTGATGGGTATCCAGTTCGTCAAAGTCCGCCCAGGGATGGATGACATGACGTTTCTGGGGATCGTATGTACGGAACAGGCTGTCGATGGCAGTATTCCATCCGCCTTCATTGCCATTGCTCCACAACACGATACATGGATGATTCACATCGCGCGTCAGCATTTCGCGGACAAGCCGGGTGCCGGTCGGGGTATCGTAAGCATTCTGCCAGCCTGCCAGTTCATCGATATAAAGCAAGCCCAGCGAGTCGCAGGCATCGAGGAAATGCTCATCGGGCGGATAATGAGAACGGACGGCGTTCATATTCATTTCTTTGATAAGCTTCACGTCCTCTATGCTGAGTTCTTTATTTGTGGTTCGTCCGCCATCGGGATGGAAAGAGTGGCGGTTGATTCCCTTCATAACCAGCTTGGTACCGTTCAGGTAGAGTCCGTCGCGGGGGCGGAAATCAATGGTGCGGAAGCCTATGCGCGTATCCATGGAATGAATGATGTTTCCTTCCTTACCGAACAAAGAGACTGTAAGCCGATAGAGTACAGGAGACTCAGGAGTCCATGGAGAAATACCATCAAAATGAGCGGTCAACAGCTGAACAGGTTCTTTAGTAACCTTCACGGGGCGGTGTTCGGCATCTTTTGCAGATATCGGTGCCACTTCCATAGAGAGGCTTTCTTCTCCGGTAGTACCTTGTAGATGTACTTCAACTTTCAGTTCCCCATCCGCACGGGCGTCCACAGCCAGACGTTCTATATGTGTTGCCGGTTTTGCTTCCAGCCATACCGGGCGGTATATTCCACCGAACAGCCACCAGTCTGCTTTACGTTCGGCGGCATTTACTGTACGGTTATCGGAATGTTTCTTCACCCGTACTTCTATTTGGTTGGAACTTCCGTATTTCAGCAATTCCGTTACGTCATAAGAGAAGCGATAGAAACCGCCCTGATGCACCGGTCCTGCCGATTGCCCGTTGATGAGAACCTCGGTATCGGTCATTACACCGTCAAACCAGAGACGTATGTTCTGTCCCTGCCAGTTGCGGGGTATGCGGAAAGAACGTTTGTATGTACCTTCTTCCATCGAAGGGTTCTTCACGCCCGGCTTTTTATACCAGCGGCCGTAGGTGTATTCGCCGAAGCCTTGCAATTCCCATTGTGAGGGGACTTCTATTTTACTCCAGTGTCCGCTGTTCCGGCCTTCGGAGACGCGGAATTGCCAGGTCACCGTGTTGCCCAGCCCGGTGCCGGAAAGATATTGGCGTTCTGCCTTCTGGGCTTGTACAACCCAAGTGGTCAGTAAGAAAAGGATGGTTCCGAGAAAGTGCTTCCTGCTCATAGTATTTGGCTTTATTATTCGATTTTACAAAGGAAGGCATTCTCAGGCAAACAGGAAATAAATAGAATGATTTTCTGGCTGTACAAAATGATGTAAGCTATATAAGCTTCTTCTCACCACAGAGGACACAGAGAACGCAGAGTTTTTAGACTTCTAATTCAGAGATAATTATAACCTCTGTGCTCTCTGTGTCCTCTGTGGTGAAATAATTCCTTTCTATACTATTTTAAAAATAATTCCCCATATCTTCTTATTTACTATATATATTCCTTACCTTTGTCATATGGGTGACTGACCGTTCATCTTTTATCCTGATGATGACCTTATACATATATAGATGAAAACCAAAAGTATTTACAGATATTTATGCTTCGACACCATCGCTTTACAGATGAAATTTCCCTAGTTAAATAGGCGTTAACTCCCCAGTTGGGGAGTAACGCATTCCCCAACTGGGGAACAACGCACTCCCCAACTGGGGAATAACGCACTCCCCAACTGGGGAGTTAACACCCCCCTAAAATGGGAGGTACTACCCCCTCTACAATACGCTGTAGCGTGGGTCAGTAAAATTCGGCTTGTTCAGTCGCTGAAATCGGAAGATAGAGAAAAAGAAGAGAAATATAAAAAGAGAGGCATACATAATTATCAACAATCAGCCGATCGCCAATAAAACCTTCATAAGATGGCATGACGAAAGACTACTTTAAAAACAAGAGAATATATGATAAAGATTAATCTTATAAAGAGAGTTAACCATTTAAAAAAGGATAAACCTGCCAAATGGTATGGAGTCTCTAATACAGGCAAAGCGGAAAATACCTATGTCGTTACCCGTAATGCCTCTGAAAATACATCGACTGCACCTACTGAAATGGATTCATCCATTGAGTTGTTCTTCAGAGAAGCTATAAAGGAGTTATTAAATGGAAATTCTGTACGCGCAGGCCGGTACGGAAACTTCCGCATCGCTTTCAGAAGCGAGGGTGTGGAAGATATCAATGAGTTTAATGCGAACTCAATGATTAAGGATGCCCGTATCGTGTTTCAACCCAGTAAACTTTTCCGTTCGGAAGTTATCAATAAGCTTCAGTTTACAGTGAACTGTGTAACTGAAGATGAAGTGAAATATGCTTCCCTTTCCGACTATCGCCGTGCCAAAGGAATCAGTGGAGGTGGCTCCGGTTCCGACAAGCCTTCGGGCGGAGATAGCGGTGGCGGATTGGATGAAAATCCTCTTGGATAATCATCCATCCGCATATCTAGTTTCCTAACGTATTGCTTCTCTTTTTATTTTTCGCTTCTTTAATCGACGTATCCACAAGTAATATCCTGTTAATGGAAGACTTGCACCTACCAAGGCGGCAATAAACGTCAATATTCTTGTCAGCATACCTCCCCAACTGCCCACGTGCACGGAGTAAATCCATCCACGGATTTTACCGGAGTTATCCAGATCCTTATAGAGCGTTGTTTCGGTAATCTCGCCATTACGTGGATTAAACTTATAACGGTCTGTTCCCCGCTGGTTGCCGAAACGAGGGAGAGCAACACTGGCAGAACCATCGGATACGCTGATTAGTTTGTAGTCCGGATTTGCCTCGGCCAACTGTTCGTATATCTGTTGCCAATTAGTATAAGGAGAGTGTTTCCTTCCTTCCCGACTTTCGGAATGTTCTCCCCTGCCTTCAGGCTTTTCACCTCTATTCCAGGGTCTTCCACTTCTGCCTTCGGGACTCTTCTCCCGTTTACCGCCTTTGGCCGTCGCATTGGCTGCCGCATTTCCATGCCCCATACCGGGCTGCACTTCCACGCCAAAGGTTTTATAAAATCCTGTCCTGTACCACTGGAAAGACCATGTTAATCCTGTAAGAGACATAGCGAGCAAGAAGACAAGTGCATACATTCCGCCTGCCACATGCAAGTCGTACCAAAAACGACGCCAACCTTTATTCGCTACAATCTTCAGACTGTTCTTCAATGCCTTGCGCGTACGCGGCCACCAAACGACTACACCCGATATCAGTACAAACACGAACATCAACGTACTGGTACCGACAATCATCTTCCCCCAGAAGATGCCGCCATCCTGCTTCATGCTGTCCAGCAACCAACGGTGCATCCGGAACATAAAGTTGAAAAAGGGCGCTCGTTCATATTTACCCATAATCTCACCCGTATACTGATCCACATACATAGATGCACGACGGGGTTTGGAAAGCGTGACCTGGTAAGCCCGTTCAGGATCAGACGAAATATTAACGCCGGTCACTGATACGCTATCGGGCAAGGTTGCCGCTACTTTAGTCATCAATTGCTCCATGGGTAGCGGAGCAGCCTCAACCTTTTTCACAAAGTAGAGCTCGCGATGGCAAAGTTCCATCACTTCTTTCTCGAATACCAGTGCCGCACCCGAAAAGCAGATCAACGTGATCAGTATTCCGAAAGGAACGGAAAGCCATAAGTGTATATTACGGAATATCTTTCTCATTATGTCAGTTTATGAAGCTCGGAAAAAGAGCCTGCCCGGCACATACTAGCAGGCTCTTTATCCCTAATTATAATCAATGAATGGTTTTGCGTTTATTTAGTAGGTGTCAACCGGCCCACACCGCTGATCTGAGTAGCTTCAATGGTAACTCCCTTCGTTGCAGTGGCGCTCGATGGATTGATCTTGTAGATGGCAGGATACCCCTCGGTTGTCGTTACAGTCAGATAAACATTGCCATTTTCGGTATAAGGCGCGTTGCCGAAACCGGAAATCAAATTAGTCTCAGGCAAGCCGGTTACATAAGTCAGCTTCTTGTCGCCTGCCTTGAAGATGGCCAGTTGATTCGCAGTAAAATCATCTTCAGTCAAAGGACGGTCATACATCAACATAAGGAAGTAGTCACCCGTAATGTGCCAGCAACGGAGGAATGATTTTCCGTCACTTTGAGCTTCCAGATCACAATAGTAATCGTCAAAGTCTTCCGTGCCGTTAGGAATACGTACTACACCGGCAGGCAGAGTGGTCTGTTGGCGTGCATCGTCCATCGTCTTGGCATAACTGGGAGAGAAAACGTAGACGTCACCGTTATCTGCTTCCCAGATTGTCTGGTAATACTGAGATCTATTGCGCCCGCAAGCATAGCTGATCCGGTCTGTACTGATCAGTTTCTTGCTGGTAAGAGTCTCATCATCGAAGATGGCTACCCAACACTCATTGGGATATTGTGTCCATTGCAACTCGCCTTTCTTATAGCTGCTGCTGTTTGAGCCACCGTCTTCCGTCTTTATCAGGTCTTGATTACCCGGCAACACCCACTCGCCATTATTGTACGCTGCACCATACTGGCTCAGCCCCATCGGAACAGCTGCGCTGTAAATCTTGTTGCCGTGTTGTAAAATACCTGCCAGCGTCACAAACTCACCATTTCCCAGGAAATTCTCTGAGAGATAGGCCTTGTTTTGAGTGTCATTGGTCTTATAAGTTTCGGCCTCTACATCCAGATAAGAAAGCAGGAATGTCTTAGGTAAGTAACCATTATCATCGGCATACCCGGTATATCCGTCACCTGTAGAAGAAGTGATGATATATCCCCCGTAAATACCATAGCTGGTGAACCGCTTCACTGCATACTCGCCCGAGCGTGCCACCATTTCGTAATTTGAGTTCATGACGAATGAACGGGTAGTACCGGCATTACCCTGATTGTAGGTCAAACCATACAGATATTGATCTTTATAAAAGATCCATTGTGACGCACCGTCATTCACAAGGCCATTATTTATGGCGGAAACCGTTCCTTTATCCAATGTTTCGGAAGTCAATAGAACGTTCGTAGTATTTCCCGAAGCTGTAACCGAGGATGCTATCACATACTCGCCTCTACCTTCAGTGCCACCACCAAGGCTCGGTTCATTGTCAGTACACGCTGTCAGCGCCAGTCCGGTTATTGCTGTTGCAAAAAGTCCGGTTAAAAAGTTCTTCTTCTTCATCTTGCTTTTACCTTTAATATTAATCTAAATTTATACTATAATTTCACCACAGAGGACACAGAGGACGCAGAGTTTTTAGATTTCTAATTCAGAGATAATTATAATCTCTGTGTCCTCTGTGCCCTCTGTGGTGAAATAGTTCCTTTCTTATCGGATCAATCATCTTTAATTTCCAAAGTATACCCTCACTTTCCCGTAGAATGCCCGTCCGGGCTTCTGAAGACTGAAGTTGTCATACAGTTTCTCGTCCGTGAAGTTGCGGCATTCAAACGATAAATTATACCGTCCGTTGCGCAGGCTATAAGAAAGCGCCAGATTGTGCGAGAACTGATTAGGTACCACATAATCGTCCTTATTCGATCCGATATTAGATGAATAATAAGTAAAACTATGCAGATACTGGTTGTCGTAGGAAACCGTCAGTGTATTACCCTTCTTCCAAAGGTTGCGCCAATAGAACGTCACATCCGAATCGGCAAACATATACGGCAGATTGGGCATACGCTCCTTATAGGCAAGATTGGCCGCACTGCTGGAGATCGAGGTCTTCATGTTGTCACGCACGTTCATCTGCGTAAAGTTTCCTCCAACACTCAGCCATCTTCCGAAACCATATCGGGCGGAAACATTAAAGCCTTTCGTCAACACCTTACCATAATTTATATAGGTAGCAGCTGATTTACCTCCGCTCAGGTCAGCAATGTTACGCTGAATATAGTCTTTTGTATTACGGTATATCAGGCCTCCTTCCACATATACGGAGTGTTTCCCGAATGTCCGGGTATAGCTGAGGTTAAGGTTCAGGTTGTCGCTATTCTCAGGCTTAATGCCGATATCTCCCATTTCCAGGTCTTCATCACCGAACATTTCTTCAATAGTAGGCAGTCGGTAGGCTTTCTCATAGGACAATTTGGCCTGAAGGCCGGGCAATATGAAATAGGTTCCGGCTGCACCATAGCCCATGGAACTCACATCACGGGTAGTGCGCACATACTCACTCTGATTACTGGATGTAGCCATCGGCCCTCCTACAAACTGGTGATAATATTTGCCGAATACGGAGAAGTTCCAGTTTTCAGACGGCATCAGGCGATAGGACAGGCCGGAAATATTCTTGCGGGTCTCCTTAGCGATAGCCTCTTTTTGCTCTTCCTTGGCAAGCAGCGAGGTGTTGGAACGGTGGAAAGCATTCAGTACATGATTGAAAGTCAACATTTGCGCCTTATCAATGCGGTAGTTCACGGTCAGCGTACCGTTCCAGTTGTTATTGTCCGCCCGTGAATGTTGGTAAGACTGTTCACCGGGAGAGTTCAACAGGGCCTTCTGCCCATACCAATTGTATTTGTATGAAGCAGTATCCACATTGGTAGTTTCATTCTTATTGTAATTGACGGTCAGTGCCATATCCAGACCTTTAGTGAGCAGGTCACGCTTGCTATATTCCAATGAAGGCATCAGTGAATGGCCTTTACGATGCTTCTGACCGTATACGATTTCCTGGCGGACACCGGTCTGTATATCCTTATACATGTGCGAATAGGTGAAACCCAACAACAAACGATCCGCCCACGACTTATCTATAAAACCAATCTTTCCGATAATGGCTTCATTATGATATGTATCGTTGAAGCGCTTTACACGTACCTTCTTATCCCTGTCAATTCTGCCGGTTTCGAAGTCTTCTACCGGTGCCTCTACATGATAGTCGTTATCTGAATAATTCTGGAAAGCATTGATTTCATACGTAAAACCATTCTTAAAGGTTTGTCCGAAGTTGACGTATGATTTATGTGTATTAAATGAGCCATAAGAATAGGAGGCATCCAGAAACCAGCGTCGACGTTTCTTGTTGGTTACAATATTGATGACCCCACCGATGGCATCGGTACCGAATCCCACAGGTACTACTCCTTTATAGACCTCAATCCGATCGGCAAAGTTCACAGGAATATTATTCAGCCCGAAAGAGTTTCCTACGCCTTCCTGCGGTACACCGTCAATGAATACCTTGACGTGCTTTCCACTGAATCCATCCAGCATGAGTTGCATATCCGAACCTACACCACCCGATTCACGAAGTTTCATACCCGGTGCCTTGGTTAAGGCATCACTCAGATTCTTAGTAGTGTTCTGTAACTCTTTCGTATCGACAGCCACTGCATTAAAGGCTGATCTCTTCAAGCGGGTTACTCCTGTAGAAACAATGGTCACTTCGTCCAACTGCTGTGTCTCGGGAGTAATCGTGAGGTTCTGTTTCGCGCGCTCCCCTGCAATCAGCTTCACTTGTTTCTCTACTGTCTTATAGCCGATGGCAGACACTACCAGGGTATAATTGCCTGCGGGAGCCTTTATATGATAGATACCTTCTTGGTTGGTAGTACCTCCATAGCTGGTTCCTTTCAAGTAGACAGTCGCAAAATCAACGATTTCCTTCTCGGTAGACAGTATCTTGCCGGAAATCATAGTCCCGCCTTGTGAATAGACTGATAATGAAGAAAATAATAAGACAATAAATAAGGTAAGTCCTTCTATATTTGCTTTCAATTTACAAAGAGTTTTATGCAGTTAATAAATCACTGCAAAAGTCTCTATAAATTGAAAGCAAAACAATCGCTATATGCAGGTAAATATCTTGCCGGAGTATTCGATAGGAGTATACGCCGCAATCGCTATTAATAGGTATATTACATTTACCGGCACAAACTATTCAGATAAACTTCAATATTAGTATAGTTCTCATTCAATGTATAAGCAGATGCATCCGAAGCACTTCTCGGATTTAAGCCATGCTTACTTTCCCAATCATCGGGCATGCCGTCTCCATCACTGTCCTTCAATGCTTTCCCAGCTTTTAATACAGGCCAACCGCCTACATCTTCCTGTGAGTTGATAATACCATTTGTACCGAATGTACCAAGCCCCTCTCTTACTTGACGTAAGACCTCACGATCATAGCTATCCTGCGAGAAACTACATCCCACAGATTCCAAAATCCGCTGATAAGCAACAACAGGTGTATCTTCATGGATCGGTTCACTCGGGAAAGGAGAACCGACCAAACAGGATGCACATTCTTCACCCGAAGCCGGAATAGCTTCGGGAGAAATCCCAGAATCCGGTCCGGCACTTTTTCTGCCAGGGATATAGCATTTTCCGGCACAATCAGTTATAGCACTGTGATTATCATGTGTCACAGCATCATCACCTGCCATCACGTTACCGGCCACATAATAACGCCCTGTCCCATCCTCTGCAACATCAAGCAAACGATGATGCTGTGAAGCCGGTCCTGGTTTATAATAGTTATTCACCATGTTAATCTCAGCATGATGCCCACCTCCATAAGCGGTCTTGAATCCCCAATTATACACCACATTATTACGGTAATCCACCCATTTCGTACCATCTACAGAGGAGAAACGAGGATTGCGGCTCGCATGATTTGCCAGCAGATTGTGATGGAAAGTAGCCTTATATCCTCCCCAAATACCTCCAAAGCCATGGCTTCCTTTTGTATGAACCGAAGTGTTCAGACTATGGGCAACCAAGCACCATTGTACGGTAAGGTTCTCGGTTTTATAAATAGAGAGACACTCATCAATGCTCCAACTAACAGAGAGATGGTCGAGAATCACATTCTTCTGTCCGTAACGTCCACCTCCCATACCGTCACTGTCCAAACGGTATCGATCGCCCACACGTACACGGATATAACGTATGATAACATTACTGGCATTCACCACTAACGGATAATCCTTTAGACAAATACCGTCACCCGGTGCAGATTGTCCTGCGATAGTAATACTATCATTATTTATACGAAGCGGAGACTTTAACTCAATGGTTCCATCCACGGCAAAGACCACTATACGAGCACCGGTTTGCTCCACTGCATCGCGGAAACTGCCTTCCCCACTGTCATTCAGATTAGTCACGGTAAGTACACGACCACCACGGCCGCCAACAGTCCATTTTCCATACCCCTCAGCTCCGGGAAAAGCTATTTGTTGCGCTTGCATACAAGTAACTGCAAAAAGCAGGCAAGTGATAAGAAAAGTATTCTTCATGATTGCACTATTTTACTGTTTTGATTTTGTATTCTGAAACGTAGATTGTCATTCAATAAAAGTATGCTACTGAAGAAAAAGGCGGTACCTCTCTCAAGAGATCCGCCTTTTCCTATTTCAAAGCATTTATTAATAACACGGATGCTGCTGACCGGCAAGTCCCGGATTCACATCAATAATATTCGTAGTATTGAATGGCAGTATCTCCACCATATTCTTTTTCATACCATAAAAGACACCGGTCTTACCCGTAATCCATGCATTATTAGCAGAAAGTCCCTCAACGTCTTCCACACAAAGGTTTCCTTTCTGTTTAATAGAATTAACACTGAACATGTTCAGAATCGTATATTCCACTTCTTCCACCTTCTTTGCATCAGCCGGCACATCTTCTTTCTTAAAATAAACCTTTCCATCCGCTTCAAAGAAGTTGGTCTTCAAGGCACCTTTAGAACCAGAATTTAATGTATGCAAAGTAGTCAATGCATCTTCAGAGAGTCCCATATTCACCAAATCCTGTTCAGTCATTGAGATGTAAGGCAAGGCTATCGTCGGATCTGCAAAAGACGGCGTTGAAGCCAGCTTATAAGCACGATATACATCCACATCAGCATATCTGCCCTCACGCTTGGCCAATTGAACCAACTTTTCCTTTTCAGCCGTCAGATAATCAACTAATATACCCCAACGAGCCAAATCACTTTTGCGAAGTCCTTCATTGGATAACTCCAGTTTACGCTCCTGTATAATGTAATCCCTGAAATCTCCATAGTCGGAAGGGATCGTCCCCACTTTGGCAGCATCATTCCTGAATGCGCGCAGGCGTACATCTTCTACAGCCTTCTTGGCTTCGGAAGTGGCACCGTTGTTCAGTTCATTCAAAGCCTCAGCATACATCAGCAAGATATCAGAGTAGCGCAATATAGGCCAATTAAAATCCCGTTTACTATCAGAAGATCCTCTAACCTTTTTCCAGTTAATGCGATATTTACCTACTCCCATGCCAGCAAAAGTATTCATTTGGTAAGCGTTGTTACCGGTAGATAATTTAAGTCCATAATTACATACCGAAACATCACGCCGTTGATCGTCCTCTTCAAACTCAAAATAGAATGTCGGCATAGCTATCATCTGGCTACCACCCTTACCTAAACCTTCATTATCCGTACCGCTCGTAGGTATACCATTCGTATAACCGGTGCGGACATCCGGTCCATTAGTACTGTACCAACCATACTCAAGCATGGTCTCAGCATTATATTGCTGATTTCCCAAATCTCTGAAAACCTGGTCATAGTCTTCCAGCAATTTATTCTCTCCCTTAGTTATAACCGCTTTACAAGCATCCGCCGCTATCTGATAGAGTTCCTTTATACGAGCAGCATCACTACGTTGCGCAATCTTTAAAGAACTCTGAGTATACGGTACCGTATTCAGATCCCAACGTAAAGAATAACCGGCAGCATAGAGCGCAACACGAGCCAATATACCATATGCCGAATTCTTAGTAAAACGCTCGGGAGTAGCAACCATACCTTCACTTTTCCAAGGTAACAGCTCTATGGCACGCTGCAAATCTTCGATACAATTATCATAAATTATATCACGACTGACGCGCGAAGAAGAAAATGTAGTCAAATCGGCTGTCGGCACATTAGTGTAAGGCACATCGCCATAATAACGGACAATATTCCAATAGGCATAAGCCCTTATTGCCAAAGCCTCACCCAACAGTGCATCTACTTTTTTCTTCTCACTGTCACTGACACTCATTTCCGGAAGATTCTTGACGCACACATTAGCATATTCAATAGCCTTATACATATTAGTATAAGTAGAACTCAACATACTGGAAGTATTGGTATAGTCATAGTTGGCCACATTGTATTTGGAATTGGACTCTGTTGAAGCCGACTCATCCGTACCCATCAATAATTGATATCCCAATTCTTGAGTGTGCAACCATGAATAGCCACCCATCACAGCCATCTCTGCTCTTCCTACTGTTTCAAAAACAGTGGAACTATCCGCTTTTGATTCGGAAGGCATATCCAACCAGTCTTCACAAGAAGTAAAAACCAATAACATAGCTGCGGATACACCTAAAATATTTATTATCTTTTTCATATTCATTGTCTAATTTAGAATGTTAAGTTTACGCCTACTACCCAACTTTTGGAACGCGGGTAGGAAGAATTATCAATACCCGGTGTTAATGCACTGCTTGATGCGGACACTTCAGGGTCATACCCCGTATAATCGGTAAAAGTATGAATGTTATTCAAGGTACAATACACACGGGCATTACTGATTTTAGCGCGTTGCACTAATTTCTTTGGTAAAGTATATCCCAAGGTGATCGTATTTAAGCGTAAATAAGAGCCATCTTCCAAGTAATAACTACTGCGTTCACTAATGGCAGTCTTGTTATTCCCTGAAATATTCCACAAAGCATTACCATCATATTGGTGTGGATTCAGTGCAGCCAAACGAGCCAAATCAGAACTTTCTTTACCCGTTGAAGGATCAATCAATGTGAAACGGTTCTTCATTTTTTCAAGTGTATTCTGATTAGCCAGATACGGGCCAATAAAGCGCTGAGTACTCATGCTGAACACATCATTACCTACTACGAAATTCATGAAAATAGTCAAATCAAATCCTTTATAAGTAAAGGTATTGTTCCAACCTCCAGTGAAATTAGGAGCTGCATTTCCTATCACAGTACGGTCATTAGTACCCCATACCGGATTTCCATCTGCATCTACCTCACCAGCCGTCGGTCTATATTTAGCATCACCCGGCTTTACATTTTCACGATTAGAACCTTTCAAATAAGGAACACCTGCATTCAATGTATAGCCACCATCAGCATTCTGTGTAAAATCATCTGTCGTATAGATACCATCATAAATCAAACCAAAGAATTGTCCCAACGGTTTTCCTTTTTCAATTTTAAAACCCATACGAGATTCATACTCTGTTATGAAATTATCAGTTTCACCATCACCATAAATATCCAATACCTTTGAACGGTTGAAAGCAATATTGAAGTCCATTGTCCAAGTGAAATCCTTTGTACGAATATTAGTCGTATTCAAAACTAATTCTACACCACGATTACGGATAGAACCAATGTTCTGGAATTGATGGGTATAGCCAGTAGAAGTAGGTATTTGGTTCTTAATTAACAGATTGGAAGATTCATTGTTATACCAGTCTACTGACAGATTAACACGGCTATTAAGAATTGATATATCCAAACCGACATTGGTGGTAGTAGTTTTTTCCCACTTCAATTTCGGATTTCCAAGTGTTGTACCAGGCACAAGTGTTATGTAATCACTACCATTATAGCCATAATGACCTGAGCCATAATCTGTAGCATACATATTATTATCAACGTTATTATTACCAGAAGTACCATAACCTACACGCAATTTCAAGTTCTGGAAGAAATCAAAATCCTTCATAAAACCTTCTTCTGAAATTCGCCATGCTGCAGAAGCAGAAGGGAAGTAACCCCATTGTTGGCCACGGGCAAACTTAGAAGAACCGTCGGCACGTAATGTTCCTGTAAACAAATAACGGTCACTATAATTGTAAGAAAGACGGCCAAAGAGAGAGACAAGGCCAACTCTACTTTTCCCTGATTTCCACGTCTGCGGAGTACCCATACTGACATCATTCAAGCCAAAGTTGCCATCTGAGAATTTTCGGTATTCATTATCCAGATTCATAGATTCTTGATACCAGGTTTCCTGACCAAGCAGAACATTAAAACGATGGGCTTCTTTCACATTAAATGCATAATTCAATGTATTCGTAATCTGCCAAGAAAACTTTTCGCTGTTATTGCGATAACCATATCCATAAGGACTTTGATTGGACGAAGCTGTCTTCGTATTACCATTATCCCAATAATCTTTACGCACTTGCTGCCACATGTAACTTCCGGATGTACGGAAAGTCAAATCTTTCAATATATCTATTTCCAACCCGGCATTCACTGTTGCCATACGAGTATATTTCTCATTGGTTATAGATTGATTATTGATGATTGGATTATTAGCATCATAATTATCCCCACCATACATTTCAGAAAAGAGGTCAGCCAAATCAGAACCTAACAATTGTTCATTAGTCCACTTCACGCCACCTGTCACCGGTTGCAAAATTGTCTGTTTCAATGTACCGCCCAATGAACCTCCACCATCAATTTTTGTCATTTGTAAGCTGGAAGAAAAATCAAAACGTACACCTTTCCATAATTCATGATTAATCTTAGCACGGATACTATTCTTCTGATATCCATGTTTATCCATTATACCATCCTCACCCGTGTAGTTATAGCTCAACATATACTTAGTCTTCTCACTGCCACCACTGATATTCACATTGTGATTCTGTGTAATACCCGTATTACCGAACACCTCATCCTGCCAATCAATGCCGGCACGATTACCATACTCATTAGCAATACGACCGTATGCACCGGTATAGAAATCACCAGAATTAATATCTCCACCAAAAATATTCGAGAAGTTATCTTCATTGCCACGAAGTAACTGGAACTCATACTGATACTTTACATAGTCTTCAACTCCCATCAAATCCAGTTTCTTTCCTAATCGGTCAAAACTGACAAAACCATTATAAGAAACTTCGGTCTTACCTGCCTTACCGGATTTCGTAGTAATCAATATAACACCATTGGAACCACGAGCACCATAAATAGCCGTTGCAGAAGCATCCTTCATTACATCAATAGTTTCGATATCATTGATGTCTACATTCTGCAAACCATTTTCCATTTGGAAACCATCAACAATATAAAGTGGTTCTGTTCCTTGTGTGATAGATGTACCACCACGTACCGTAATATTAATATCAGCCCCCGGAGCACCACTTTGCTGTACGATATTCACACCTGCCGCTTTACCCGCCAATGCTTGTGCTGCAGTAGTCACAGGAGCGATAGCCAAATCCTTACTACCAACAGAAACAGAAGAACCAGTCAATTCTTTACGCTTCACCTTCGCATACCCAATAGCAACGACTTCTTCCAACATTACTGAAGATTCTTTGAGCGTAACTGCAAAATGGGTTTTGTTACCAATAAGAACAGTTTGATCTTCATAACCAATAAACGAAACCACCAATTCCTTAGCCGAAACAGGTACAGAGAGTTTGAAATTACCATCCATATCGGTAATAGTACCAATAGATTTGTCACCTTTCACCGTAACAGAAGCTCCGATCACCACGTCAATCGCATCGCGAACCGTACCGGTAAGCGTCTTGTTCTGGGCAAAAATGCTTAGAGGACAGCTTATTAACAGAAGCATTAATAAGCACATTTTTCTGTGTAAGATTCTCATAGATTATTAATATAATTTGATTAATAAATAAATTTAAGCCTAACCAAATGCACAACCGTTATCGAGCACATTATTCTGGTTACAAATATAGAATTTGAAACCAACCTACAAGATGTATTTTTTGACCGAAACACTTTCTCTTTTGATTTTCTTAATAAATAACCTAATAGTTCAAACAAAGAATAGGATTTATTGTAGTATTCTTAATAGGTTAAATATAAAATCAATCCTAAAAATGCCATAAAAAAAGGATGCTCACTACGAACATCCTTTCCTCATAAACTATCATTACAGCTACTCAAAACTCACCGGGTAATGGCCAATTGGGAGTAGGTACATGCATTTTCTCCATTTCCTTTTCAAATTCAGCTATTACTCCAGGATATTTATCGGCTAAATTCATAGACTCAGTCATGTCTTCCTTTATATTATATAATTCTAAAGGAGCATCTTTTTTAATAGTAACAACTTTCCAGTCACCTCTGCGAGCTGCACGTTGTTTTCCGGGAAACTCCCAGTATAGCAAACGATTATCCGTATCCATCTGCTTACCATAGAATAGAGGTAAGACATTTATCCCATTTAATTTTTGAGGCAATTTATCTGTAGCATTAGCCAATGCGGCCAATGTAGGCATTATATCCGGGAAATAAATAATGTTATTCAATTTCTGAACCGGAACTTTACCTGGCTGATTAACAATAAAGGGCACACGAATTCCTCCTTCATAAAGTTGTCCTTTCATACCCTTCAGTGCACCTTTACATCCTAACTCGGCCAATGGCGCCTGCTTAGCGGCTCCATTGTCTGAAGCAAAAATGATCATTGTATTCTCACGCAATCCTAATCTGTCAAGTTCTGCCAACAAGCGTCCAATTGCCCGGTCCATGTGTGTGATAAGCGCAGCATACCGTTTAGTATTCATATCCCAAGTTTCATCATCATACCAAACCGTTTCATCTATAATATAAGGTTCATGCGGTGCATCATAGGCCAAATACAAAAAGAATGGATTTGTCTTGTTCCTATTTATAAATTTAATCGCATCTTCCGTTGAAAGATCAGTATTATGCTTTATATGTTTGTCTCCTTCATTCTCTCTTATATTTTCAAGTTTCTCATTATTGAAACGCCAATAAGGATAGTAATATGGATCATTAGAATAAACCGTACTAATAAGCCAGCCGTAAAACTCATCAAATCCTCGATTCAAAGGGGTAGCCTCAGGATTAAAACCATCCAAATGCCATTTGTTTACCAAACATGTCCGATAGCCAGCACTACTTAATACAGTAGCGATTGTTGTATCATTCGGTAACAAATGCATTCTTCGTATAAGCTTTGTACCTTTCATCCCTTCAATACCTCCTGCATTACAGAAATTATCACGAATGGTAGTATTCCCCGTATTCCGCCCCGTCATCAACGCACAACGAGAAGGAGAACTTATTCCCGATCCTGCATAACACTGAGTAAAAGAAGTGCCAGTTGCTGCCAGTTTATCAATATTAGGAGTTTCAATATATTTATTCCCATAACAAGCCAAATCACAATACCCCATATCATCCGCCAATATAAAAATAATATTAGTTTTTTTATCGTTTACCGCAGTTGACTGCTGAGCTTTAACCACTATTTGAGAAAGAACCAACATATTTACGGCACAAAATCCTCCTAAAAGTTTATTCTTATTCATATTCTACATATTTTTATTCATAGTTTCATTCTGTCTCACGAACATTATACTCCAACGCACATTATGGCATATCAACATTCTCATTATACTCCAACATCAATTCATCATGAGCTTTAATCTGAACGTTATCTAATTTCCAGCCCTTAGCCCAAATGATTTTTCCAGCTTTATCACCTTCAATACAGACATTACGAAGTATAAAGTTTTCGATTTTGCTATTTGCTATTCCAACTACATTCATACAAGTTCTTGCATTAGAAGCTGTTACATTATCAAGAGTAACATTCCGAAAGACAGGAGTGCCTTGTTCCAAACTTACCGATTCTAGCATTTTACTCCAGTACACTGGAATGTTCTCCATATCATATCCCTTTGGAAGTTTAGAAATACTATATGCAGGATTCCAATTCAAATCAACAACAAATGGTCGTTCAACCCCTATCATCTCGATGTCATACAAATAAATGTCTTCAATCACTCCACCACGCTGACAAGTACTCTTGAAACGCAATCCACATTTTGTACCTACACCTTTCATTCGGTATGCCACTATATTACGAATTCCCCCCGAGGTTTCACTACCACAAGTAAACATCCCCCCTCCTGAACCAGCTACACAATCACGAATCACTACATATTGGCAAGGGCGATTCACCCTAAGCCCGTCACTATCTCGTCCGGCTTTCAAACAGAAATTATCATCATTGCAATTTATATTAGCATTCTGAACAAGAATATATTCAGATGAATCAATATCAATGCCATCTGTACTTGGACCATGACCTTCAATATTATTACTAATTATAATACCATCAATTGTTATATGCTTACTATATAAAACATGCAAACTCCAAAAACCAGGCTGATACAATACAATATCACGTACAGTCACATTCTCACATTCGGCAATAAGAATTCCGCGAGGGCGTTCACAATCATAATCCACAATCCAACGTAATCCCTTTGCCTCATAATCCTCCCGCATATTCCAGTACTTATCCCAAAACACCTTGCCACGCCCATTTATCACTCCATCACCAGAAATAGCAGCATTTTTCTTACCAATGATATTTATCAATGCAGAAGGCCACTCCATTTCTATTCCTGCAACGCGCGTATCTATCTTCTTATAATCACCTATATCTTGAGAGCCTATAAGAGTGACTCCTTTTGAAATATGAAGATTTACATTGTTCCCTACAAATAAAGAACCGGTAAGATAAATGCCTGGATGAAACACTACAATTCCGCCTCCGGCTTGTTCTGCAGCATCAATTGCTTTTTGAATAGCCACAGTATTCATACTTAGAGCATCTCCCTTTGCGCCATAGTCTGTGACATTATATACAGCCTGCTGTACCGGATAAGACATAGCACCTACTTTTTTCATCCAAAAGAAATCTGGTATTTCTCTGCCATGAGCGTTCGTGGATAAACCGGTCATCCATACAGACAACGTAAACAGAATAAAGTAATTCTTCATTATATAAATTAGATTAACAAGTAAATTATGCGTTATTGAAAGGTCAATTAGTAAACAATAATTCTTATAAAGGACAAAAGTAAACAATTATACAGCTACAATTATATTCCTTTTGACCCTAATACTTTTCCTTTTGATTTTGTCCAATCAAAAAGTATCTATTGTCTCATCTTACGCTTAAATTCTCTCCGACTATTATTGTCAGAAGAGTCTTTCAACTTTTCAAAAGTAGTGTTTATTCCTCGTCCACAATTCCGGTTTCACGCCCAAAAGATCTATATTCCAAGGGTGTAAATCCAGTACGTTTTTTGAAAAGAGAGAAAAAATGCTCAGTGGATTTATAATCGAGCATAAAAGATATTTCCTTGACAGACTGAGATGTACCTACTAACAACTGCTTTGCTTTACGAAGTTTCAATTCCTGAAAATATTTGGCAGGCGCATATCCCGTATAATCCTTAAAGACCTTGCGGAACCAGGAATAGCTAATATTCAGTTTCATAGCCAATTCTTCCGGATCAATATCTTTGAACACATTTTCATTCATAATAATTTTTGCCTGTTCAATCTTTTGATCAACATCACCAACCTCAAAAATCTTATTCTTAGAAATGGAAAGGATCATTCCTATCATATGCAACACAATACCAGAAAGATATTGTTGAGAAGAAATCTTATCAGCTTCAGCAATTTCCAATGCACGCGAGAAAAGAGTAACTAATTCTTCATTCAACCCCACCTCTAATACTTGATTATCTTTAGAAAGGAAACCACCTTTCAACATATCATCTATGACCGGTCCTTCAAAACCAATGTAGTATTCATTCCATCCTGTCTGCTGGTATGGGTGGTATGTGTGCCACTGTCCGGGAAACAGCACCATGAGCCTTCCCTTACAAACTTGCTTTTCAGGAGTGGTCTCAGAGGTAAATAATCCTCGACCTTTAGTAATGTAAACCAGTTGATACTCACGTAAAACACGTCCCTTCTGAGCATTGAAGAAGTAACCAGAAGGATGGTCCTTCAAGGGATAGGGAGAATTCGGCTGGATAGACTGAAAGCCTACAGTATTTACCCACAGACCGAATTTCTGGTCCATGTCATTTACAATCAAGTACTTAAATTCAACCCCTAAATCATTATAGTTCTTAGTCATAATACGTGTTTTTACAGGATAGGATAGGTAAGGGCAAAAATAGAAATTATTTGCGAATAAAAAAATGTCCGCTCCGGGTTAATTCTAAAAATATACCGGAGCGGACTAATAAATACGAATAAAGAGAAAGAGTCTATTTCTTTACGACAATCTTATCATATTGTTGTTCAGCCTTGATTTCTGTATACTTAGGTGCATCTATCATCTCGATAAGTGCACGGAGTACAGGACCTTCACCCATAGGATCGTTCTCTTGGGTAGGACGGTTGTAATAGTATGCCACAGAAGGCATAATACCGGTTCCTACACAAATAGAAGTTACATCACCATCATCAGAGATTTTTCTCATCATACCCTTCAAACCTTGTTCCGCCACATAGATAAAGTCCGGATGCAACCAACCTTCCTTCACACCACGGGCAATACCGAACACGAACATGGCGGTACCGGTGATTTCTTCATAAGAATCTTCCTTATCCAGCAATTGATGCCAAAGTCCGTTCTTACCTTGATAGCGAGCTACACCACTGGCTTGCTGGCGGAAATTTTCAATAACCGCTTCACGCATCGGATGATCTTTCGGCATCATACTGAGCAAATCAGCTTGTGCCATAAACACCCAGCCGTTGGCACGGCTCCAATGAGCTACTCCATGTTCCTTATTGTCTGTATGATAACAGTGATAATAAATCTGCTTTTCAGGACACCAGAGATAGCGATTATAATTCAATACCTGATTAGCGGCATCATTGAAATACTTCTCATCACCAGTCAACTTACCCATACGTGCCAAAAAAGAAATTGCCATGAACGCATCGTCCGCCCAGATAGTATTAACGTGTGGCCAGATGCGGGCAATGGTACCATCAACCAAACGAGGTTCACCGTAATTCAGATGTTCGGCAGTCTCATTAATATAACCCAAAAATGAATCATTAGGATACTTCAACTGCAACTCTATCAAACTGGCTCCCATCGGTCCATTATCGTCCAGACGTTTGCCACGGAAGATCATGTGCCAACTCAATTTGCGGACAGCATTCCAACCATCCCGCTTAAAAGCTTCATCATATTGTTTACGGAAGAAATCAAGGTTACCTTCGTTGAATACGAAGTTCATATTCTTCAAAACATATTTCTCATACTTCTTATCACCGAGCTTATCACCCAGTTCCATCAAAGCCATGTTTGTTACCCCATTGGTATAGTGCCAGTTATTATACTTGCAAGCAACCTTTACGTCCATATCAAGAGGTAACTTCTTGACGGACTTATATGTCTCACCAGTCTTCGTATTCTTGAACTCGTATGTAGTGCTGGCAAGAATGCGGTCTGCAATCTTTACGGCAGCTTCTCTTGCCGTCATCTTGGTTTGGGCGGTAAGGGTTGCCACTGCCAACAGCAGGGCGAGGGAAAAGAATGTTCGTTTCATGATTATAGTTTTAAGTAGTTAGTAGCAAGCGGATAGTAGCAGGCGGAAACTACTACTATCCGCTTAAGAGTTATTTAGGAAGATTAAATGCGCGAGTCATTTCCTGCATTTGCTCCTGACTCATGCCATCAGGTTCAAAGCCCATGTTTTTGGCAGCAATATAAATCAAGGCAGATTTATTCAATACATCTACCTGATCGAAAGCTGACATAACATCCACATCTACAGCAAAAACACCATGTTTTTCCCACATAGCCACGTCATAATCTTCAAGTTGTTCAATAGTTGCTTCCGCCAGTTTCACAGAGCTTGGCAGTTCGTAAGGAATGATGCCTAAACCACGCGGACAGAAAGCCTTTGTTTCAGGAATCATACTCCAAAGTAAATTGGTAGCCACATCTTTCTCCAGGAATTTCTTGCAATGCGTCATAGCAATCAGTTCGATAGGATGGGTATGCAATGAAGCTTTATAGGGAGATCCTTTCTCAATCAAGCGATTGTGCACACTAAGATGGGCAGGAAGTTCGGAAGTAGGCATCACCGGATGATCGGCAATGATAACATAGCTGGCACAGCCATCCAGAATACGAATCACAGAACCGTGCTCCATTGGCCAACGGGCCAGATCGCGCATGCGCTTATTGGTGCCCTTGCAATAGAAATAGCAATCTTTCAGATACGGAAGAGTAGCGCCGATTTGTTTCACTTCGCTGATGGCAGGCAATGCTTTTATTTCATCGTCTACAAATTCAGTAATATTCAGGGTGATATTACCGCCATTACGTTCGGCCCACCCTTTTTGCCAGAGATATCCGGCAACTTCTGCCACTTGATTGACTGCATAAGTCAATGTCGGACGGTTTTCGAGAATTGATTTCATTATAATAAATTAAGTTACGAGTTACGAGCTACAAGCTACGAGTTGCGCGCTATCATACCGAAAGGCACTTGTAACTCGTAGCTCGTAGCTATATATACTATTACACTTGCGCCATTGCCACCACAATAATAGAAGATATCAGAACTACCAAACCCAAAATAAGGACTGCAATCGTAGTATTGCTGACACCTTTCCATTCCTTCAACAGAATTCCCCAGACATTGCTGAACGTTACGTTCAATGACATCAGGATGCTCCAGGAGAAAGCAAGCAGTACAGGACTGTCTGTCAGGAAGCTCTTACCCATTTCAAGGCCGAAGAACTGAGAATACCACAATACGCCTGCAAGCGCACAGAACAACAGATTATTCGTCAGTACCGAACCTTTCACAGAAAGATATTCCTTACCCGTCTTATTCTTGATATTCTGCCAGATACAATAAGCGGCATTCGTACAGAAACCTCCAAGAGTTACCAGGAAGATTACAGGCAGTCCGGCATAGAGCGCTTCTACTCCACCAACCAAAGCTGCCTCTTTTATCGGTGTTCCCGCATCCAGACCGAGAGCGAAACAAGCGCTCATCACACCTGCCAACAGAGCCACAAGCAGCCCTTTTGTCAGAGCAAAATCCTTAACGGCAGCGCGTTTTTCCTCTTCCGTCATATTCTTGGAACGGAGACTGCCGGCATATCCGATAATAGCAATACCTGCCAACGTGATACAGACACCGATGAGCAACATCAGCCCTTCACCATGAAGCAAATCTTTTCCGGCAAACAACGCGGGGAAGAGTGTTCCGAAGCCGGCACACGTGCCAAGGGCGATACTCTGTCCGAGTGCTACACCCAAATAGCGCATACTCAATCCGAATGTCAGTCCGCCCACGCCCCACAGAACGCCGTAAACCATAGCTGGCAAAGCGCCTCCTGCGCCCCAGAGTTCCAGTAAGGAGCTTCCCGCCGGAATGGCAAGCAGTGCGCCCAACAACGGAAAGACGAGCCATGCAAAGATTCCTTGCACCAGCCAGAAGCTTTCCCACGACCATCCGTCCACTTTTTTTATCGGCACATACGAGCTGCTCTGCCCGAAACTGCCAATGGCAATAATCAAAAGTCCTATCAGTGTATTCATAATTTTCGTCTATTTGAGTCATCCGCAACGAACTAATTATCAAGTGCTTACACACTTCCCAAAGATACCGTGACGACAAGCGCATGTCAGTGGTGACGACAAGCGCATGTCATGGGTAGTGAGAAGCGCATGTCAGGGGGTGGTGAGAAGCGCATGTCAGGGATGGTGACAAGCGCATGTCATGAGTGGTGACATACGCATGTCATTATCGCCCTCATCCTTAGCCGTTGCAAATGTACACTAATTTCAGCGTTTCGACGTAACGTCTGCTTCGTATTTCTGTATCTCAGTAATGAATTCCTCGCCTACAGGTACACCGTTTCTCAGACAGAACATATCCCAAACAGCATTCCAAGGCAGAGATTTTCCTTCTTCGAGCAGAGCAAGGCGTTCAAACAGCTGATCGTTCGCCTCGTATTTACGCAATGTATCCAGCGGTTCCAGCAGAGCTTGCAACACACATTTCTGTGTAGCACGGCTACCTACTACATACGCACCGATACGATTGATAGAAGCATCGAAATAGTCCAAACCGATATGCACGCGATCCAAAGCATTACAACGTACGATTTCTTTGCAGAGGTCCATCGTCTCATCATTCATTATCGTTACATGGTCAGAATCCCAACGTACCGGACGGCTCACGTGCAACATGATTTCCGGAATAAACAGTAACAATGAAGACAACTTGTCGGCAACGCTTTCTGTCGGATGGAAGTGACCTGTATCCAGCGTAACAATCTTATTACGGCTCACACCATAACCGATATAGAAATCATTGGAACCTACCGTATAACTTTCCAGACCGATACCGAACACTTTAGACTCCACACAGTCCTTCATATTCTTGTATTCCACCTCGAAGATACGATCCAAAGAATCCTTCAGTAACTCGCGATATAACATACGGTTTACAGTAATATCCTTACTTCCATCATGCACCCACAGGTTCATGATACAAGGATCGCCCTGGCGTTTACCCATTTCCTCGGCAATAGCACGGCAACGTTTTGTGTGCTCCACCCAGAAATCACGGATTCCTTTATCAGGATTAGCAAGTGAAAGATTGCCACTCTTCGGATGAGAGAAAGAGGTAGAGTTGAAGTCCAGCTTCATATTGTTTTCGGCCGCCCATTGTATCCAGCTTTCAAAATGAGCCGGCTCCACCTGGTCGCGGTCAACGAACTTACCGCCGAAGTCACCATAGATTTCATGCAGATTCAAACGATGAGTTCCGGGGATATAGCTGGCTGCCTTCAAGACGTCTTGTCTCAATTCTTCCATATTGCGAGCTTTGCCGGGATAGTTTCCGGTAGCCTGGATACCTCCTGTCAGCGCACCCTGCGCTTCAAATCCGGCTACATCATCTGCCTGCCAACAGTGCAGGGAAAGGGAAATCTTTTGCAAAGCATCCATTGCTTTTTCTACATCTACGCCAATAGCCGCATAACGTTCTTTTGCCAATTCATAGGCTCTCTGGATTAATTCTTCTTTCATGATGGTACTAGTTTTAATTATAAAGTTTTAAGTATTAAGTATTTTCTATTCAGGCGGTAAGGGAAATCAGGCTAACTGCAGGAAGTGCAGATAAGCAGCATTCCATACTTCCACATTTTCCGGGGTGAAGGTTTTCAACGGAATGGAACGGTTGATGAGCTGACGCATGGAAACAACGTCACTCGCCGCACCCGCTGTAAGGGCTTGTATCATGACATTACCGATTGCTGTCGCTTCTGACGGACCGGCCACTACTGGTATACCTACTGCATTGGCTGTCCACTGATTTAATAAATCATTACGACTGCCACCTCCGATAACATGCAGGGCCTCTACCGGACGGGGAGAAAGATTGCGCAGATTCTCCAGCACCTGACGATAGCGCAGTGCCAGACTTTCGAAGATACACCGCACCACCTGTCCGCGAGTCTCCGGTATCGGCTGATGATGGTCAGCACAATAGGTACGGATTGCCTGTTCCATATTCATCGGATTGGCAAACAGAGCGTCATCCGGATTTATCAGGCTACGGAACGGTTCACAGGCTTCCGCTTCGGCGATCAGTTCGGGATAAGAGATCTCTTCCCAATCACAGCGACAGCGTTCCAGTAACCACATACCACAAATATTCTTGAGCAAACGAATGGTTCCGGCAACACCGCCCTCATTCGTAAAATTTAAAGCTTCGGTTTCTTCATTAATAACCGGTGCATCCGTCTCTACACCCATCAATGACCATGTGCCGCTACTCAGATAAGCAAAGTTACGATCCAGTGCCGGCACAGCCGCCACAGCCGAAGCCGTATCATGCCCGGCAACAGCAATCACCGGAATTGCTCCCAGCCCAGTGATCGTTTGTATTTCTTTAGTCAATACACCTACCTTTTCGCCCGGATAAACAAAACGGCCGAAATGCTCTTCCGTTAATCCGATTTCTTTTAACAATGCCGATTCCAAACGACGTGTTTCGGCATTCACCAGTTGCGCTGTGGTGGCAATGGTATATTCTGTCACCATCTCCCCCGTCAATAAGTAACTGAGTGCATCCGGCATGAAAAGTATCTTATCAACTGCTTCCAGTGCGCTATCTTTATTACGACGTAAAGTATCTAATTGAAAAAGTGAATTGAAATTCATGACCTGGATGCCTGTCCATCCATAAACTTGCTTACGGGGAACACGGTTGAAGAATGCCTCAGGAGCACCCTTAGTATGCGGATCACGATAAGAATAGGGCTGGCGAAGCAATCCGCCGTCTTTACCTACGCATACAAAATCCACTCCCCAAGTATCAATTCCGATAGAAGTTATCTGTACATCATCCATACGGGCAGCCAGTTTCAAACCTTCCAGAATGTGACGATACAATTCGTAAATATCCCAGTAGTAATGTCCGCCGACTTCGATCAGATGGTTAGGAAAGCGGTTTACATCCTGCAATTCCAATCCCTGGGGAGTGAATGTTCCCAATATGGTACGGCCGCTGGTGGCTCCCAAATCAACCGCAAAAAAGCAATGTTTCATGATATTAAATATAATTTGACGATACAAAAATAGGGGAAACCTCCCCTATACTTTGTATTAGTTTTGATTGAAAAGGTGCTGTTTCTGATATTCTTACCAGAGAGTGCACAGAGATCAAATTACTCCTCCACTCCTTCACAATAACGGGTCACTATCTTTTCTCCTTCCGTATTACGAATATTCACATTCTTCATACTGATATTCTTACTATATATAAATTCAGCTCCCAATTTAGAAGTAATATCTATATCTTCCAACACAATACCATCAATCGGCATTTCAGGGATACCATTGAAGAATAAGGCACGGCGGGCTCCGGCACAAACCAGGTTCTTCACATGAATATTACGGAAACAAGGCGTAGTTTCATCCACCGGCAGCGGTTCTACTTTAGCAGGTACCTTCTCACCACTTTCCAACACTTCAACAGCCGATTTGCCACCATAATAAAGATTGAATGTAATCGGCTCCGTCGGGATATCCATCATGGCAATATTACGTATCCAGATATTCTCAACAACTCCTCCGCGTCCGCGCTTGCTCTTAAAACGCAAACCAACATCCGTACCCAGAAACTGGCAATTACTGACAGAGACATTGCGTACACCACCACTCATTTCACTACCAACCACAAAACCACCGTGGCCTTTGAATACTGTACAACCATCTACCACCACATTCTCACAAACACGTCCCCGGCGGCGGCCGTCTTCGTCTTTACCACTCTTCAGACAAATACCATCATCGCCCACATCAAATGTAGAGTTCACAATCAGTGCATTCTTGCAAGATTCCAGATCCAGACCATCACCATTCTGTGCATAACTCGGATTACGTACCTGCACTTCTTCTATCAGCACATTCTCACACATCAACGGATGCAGGTTCCATGCCGGTGAATTCTGGAAAATCACACCCTGCAACCATACATTCTTACACTCTATCAGGCTCACCATCACCGGACGAAGGAAATGACGCACACTCTGCCACTCTTCCTCGGTTTTCAGATTCTGAGGTACATTCATATTACTGATAGTATCCCCTTTCAGCGTCTGTGGATAAGGGAACCAATAGGTGGGACGTTTATAAACCCCACCCCGGGCGATAGTCTGTTTCCATACACCTTCTGTCACTTTCTCCCGTTTCAGAGGACGCCAATAATGTCCGTTACCATCAATGGCACCTTCTCCCGTTATCGCTACATTTTCCAGATTGCGTCCGGAAACAGGCGATTGGCAACGACGGGTATCCAATCCTTCAAATACAGTCTCTACCAATGGATAGAGGTCCACATCAGGTGAAAAGAGGATAACAGCACCTTTTTCCAAGTGCAGGTCAATATTACTTTTCAGGACAATAGGACCTGTAAACCAAACACCGGCAGGAACAATCAAATGTCCGCCCCCCTTTTCTGCCAAAGCATCAATAGCCTTGGCAAAAGCCGCCGTACAAAGTTCTTCGCCATTACCCACTGCACCGAAGTCAGCAAGGTTCACCTTGCGATCGGGGAATTTCGGTGCTTCTACCCTTGGCATATCAAAAGGCAGGTCTTTATATACCGCTTCATACTTATACGTTGAAGATTGGCAAGCACTGAGCAACCACAGACACACGGCTGCAATCACATACAATTGTTTCGTCATTCTTAGTTCTTTTTTATTTATAATCAGATATTTATTTCTATTCTCCCAGATAGAAGGAAGGTACGGGCGCCTGCGGATACCCCATGCTGCGATGCGCCACATAGCTACGATAAAGCGGATCCTGCATCAGCGTTACGCGGCGGTCGCAAGCCGAAATATTGGTATGATAGATACGCAACTCTCCCGGCAAAGCAGTAATCAGTTCTTCACGCCAATCACCTTCCAGGTCAGCTATCATCAAGATATCACCTTCGATTCCTCCAGTCAACACTTCCCCCTGCCATTTCCAGATGCTTTGTTTGCGCCCACCGGAAGATGAAGAAGCTCCCCAGCGGTTATCATCTCCTTTAAAAGTCTCACGCAGCAGATCCGCATCCCACCATATCCAATTACGGCAACCGGGTACTTCTGCATTTGTAGTGTTTATTTTCTTGCCAGCGGCAGTGAGCAGGTATTTATCCGTACTGCCACCTTTACGGTCTTCACTGGCAAAACATTCCATACCGGGATGTGAAGGGTCAAAATCGGCCACCATACCGTCACCTACATGATAGGTGGTCTGCCCGATTTTCCAGATCAATTTGCCGGTAGCTGCATCCACCACGGAAACACCGCGACCATCCTCTTTCTTCGGTTCACTCACCATAAACACCTGCATACCTTCCATATCCGGCTGAAGTTTGCAAAGATAAGCCTTGTCACTATGTCCCAAGCCGGAAGACCAAAGTAACGTACCATTATCATCGAGCATACACGAGCCTAACAAAATCTCATCCCGTCCGTCACCGTCCACATCAGCCGTCACCATGCTGTGCGCACCCATACTGCGCACAATGGGATTTTCTTCATCCCCATCCCAACGCCAGGCACGTTGCAGTTTTCCGTCTTTCAGCATCCAGGCATCTACCACCATCAGTTTGTAAGTGCCGCGGGCAGCCAATATATAAGGTGTCTTTCCATCCAGATAAGCAACCCCCATTTGGTTGCGGTTCTGGCGAATCAGATTTCCATAGCGGTCGTTCCGTTCAGGCCAGTCCACGCGATCTATCTCTTTACCGGTCATGCCATCCAGCACGGAGAGGTATTCACTGCCACCACAAACACGGCCTTTCTCATTCTTCACATAGTCATCAGCAGCGGTCTTGATGGCAACTTCAGCTTTCCCATCTCCATTGAAATCGTATACAATGAAAGGAGAATACCAGATTCCCGGTTCGATACCCGGTCCCATATCATAAGTCCAGAGATAGGTTCCGTCACTCAGGTAAGCGGATATTTTATATGTTTTTCCGGTGGTATCTCCGGGCATACCGGGGTCAACATTCGTTTCGGGAGTACGGATGATATAGTCATAAATACCGTCACCGTTCAAATCTGCTAAAGCGATCTTCCCGGCTTTCACATTCTCTTTCAATGGAATAGAAGTATAAGGTTTCAATTCGGAAAGGATCACTTCCCATTTCTCTGACAGGGCGGGCTTCTTTCCTTTCACCAGGGCTTCCACCCAATAAGACGCCTTTTCGGCAGGAGTAGCATCTATAAAGTCACAAGTCTGCGTAAGTGGCTTTTTAGTCAGGCGACGCACTTTACCGTCAGCTTCCCGATAGACATGAAAAGCAGTGCCGGGGGCATCCGATGCCAATAACCGCCAGCTGAAATAAACACCTTTGCCATCGCGGGCAGGAGTTACTGTCAGTCCACGACTCAGATTCTCGGTCACCCGTTCCCGGGTAAAACCTTCCACTAAGGGTTTCGGTTCGTGCCTCGGATCAAGAATTTCGTAGTAGTAATGCCTCTCGCGAGGATCCTGGGCATTCAGAGTACTTGCCAATCCAAGCAAGCAGAGCATAATTAGATTCGATTTCATTGATTATTGCTTTAGTTTGAAGTGACACTAATGTACCGTTTGTGTAACACAAGCGTTACACTTGTACCACACAAGTGTTTGATTTGCGTAACACTTGCATTACATTTATGCCACACAAGTGTTGTTCAAGGGCATTATAAATACTATTCCAAAATCTGCATAGGAATCAAGTGCACAGGTCCCAGTAACCCGCTTGGGACCGGTTCCCATTTGCCATAATTATCCTTTTTATAATGGATATTCACAATATTGGCATCCTTATAAATACGCCAGGGAACATCGCGCCGATCCATATCAGCAATATGGTTAGCGGGCAGATTGGTAACTTCCACCTCCAATGTATTCACGCCCGGACGAAGATACTTACCCACCAAACAACGATAAGGAACTGCAATAAGCGTAGCTACCGCCTGTCCGTTGATGCGTACACGGGCACTCTCACGAACATCCCCGAGGTCGAGCATCCACTCTCCGGCATCGGCAGGACTCTTCAGTGTAAACGTAGTGGTATAGCAAGCAGCTCCCATCACATTCTTTGCACCTTCGGCAGGAATTTCCGTCCATGAGCCAAGAGATACACTGTCCGGAGTGGCAGCAACCGCAGGGCTTGCCTCTACAAAGCGGAATCCCCATTTACCGGTAAAAGAATAAGTTACCGGAGACATCTTATTCACATCGTTCTGCATCACAGGCGTCCAGTATCCATATTCGGGTGCAGAAACTTCCTGGTCCGCGAACGTCTTCAGGATAACAGATTCACCGGATGCCAATTGCAGGAACACTTCCGTCCTGCCATTATTCTGGCGCAACCGTGCCTTACCGGAGGTTCCGTTCATCGGATTATAAAGCATTGCCGAACGTGCCTGCACAGCCAAAGGTATCCAGTTTTCGGTATCTTCTGTTTTCAAAGCAGAGATGAAATAGTGGTGTCCTTCAGGATGCGAGCGACGAATGCTGCTTAATCCGAAAGTAGTCTTCATCTCTTCGGGAACAGCAGCAGTGGCGGCCAGTGTACGAGCATAGTCTGTTCCAAAGAGAATATGTCCCTTTCCTTCCCGCTCCTTTATCTGTGCCAGCGCCTTATTGAACTCAGTACGGCGTCCTTCCAAAGTATTCAGCCCCGGCACATCCTCCGGATATTGCTCCAGAAAGACAATCGTAGCACCTTCATCTGCCAGACGGAGCAGTTTCTCCAGTACATCGGCAGGCATCAGGCGGGCGCCGGGAACTACCAGCGCTTTATAAGAGACACCACCGGAAGTCAATATCTTGCCATCCTGGCACATGGCATTACGGATGAAGTTATCGGAAATATAGTCCATATCATATCCCGCACTATAAATACGATGTACCGCCTCTATAAAACGGGGAGCACGTTTTGCCATCTTATGAATATCGAAAAGCAACAGACGTCCATCCTGTTCATCCCACATATCGTATACAGGCAGATAAACCAGGAAGTCATTATCCGGTTGTCCCATTTGCAGGAAACTCTGGCAACGGGTGACATAATCGAAAAATGCAGGGGCATCCCGCCAAATAGTATTCGTAGGACTCATATCAATGGAAGCATAGAACTTCCAACCCGGCCAGGCAGCCTCAGCGGGCGAATAAGTGGTTCCATGAAAATACATGTGATTCACACCCGAGATAAACATCAGGTCCATATCGGGCTTGCACTGCGAAAGTGAAGTGCGGAAGTGCTCTGTCAGCCAGGTGAATGTCTCCGAAGTAGTGAACGGTTTTCCGGCAATATGCGCTGCCGAAGAAGCATATTTCAGCATGGAAAGATCAGAGTCGTTGGGGCGCGTCAGCGAGTCCTTACGCAATCCTCGGATACCGAAGTCGGACAGTCCGAACCCCTCACATTCGGGCACGTCGACCGTTGCATAAAGATCTATCAGATTACCGGGAGAACCGTGTGCCTGGTTACGGGTACGTGAACCATGTTTGTGCGCCCAGTCCGTCCACTGGCGGGTGAAGTTCTCCTGAAGCAGTTCGGCAAGAGTTTCGCGATAATCGGAGATAATGCGGCGGGTAGTCTCTGTCCGGTCTTTCGAAAGGAAATCCGGAAGAAAGTGTTCCAGTTTATAGCCGCGATGACGGGCAAACTGTTCAAACAGGTCGTCCGTCCAGTCGGCACCGTAAACTTCATAAGAGTCATTGAAGAAATTATGCGGATACTCTGTTGGAGTTCCGGCAGAACCATCAGTCGCCTTTCCGGCGAAGGCCTGTTCAAACCGGTTCAGATAATTGGATACTGCTTTTGCCGAAAAGTGGTTCATCACATATCCTTCACCGCCGGGAGCAGCACGCTTCACTTTCTGAAATGTTTTACCAACGAAAGCGGCAATCAGCCGCCACTCCCCTTTCGGAGCCTTCCATGCCAGCTTTCCGTTCTCTATCTTCGAAGTCAGGTCATAGCAACGTACAGCCTTTTGTTCTTTCGAAGTAGAAGCGTCAGTCAGCACTCTGAAAGCCATCAGCTTACACAGTTTGGCATACGGACGTTGTTTTTCATCCGTCACTTCTATCTTTTCTTTCAGGCGTTCACCACCCTTCAGTGTATATTCTTCAATCAGCAATTTACAGGCAGCATCTTCTATACCCACTTCCGGGCCACCGAAAGGCCAGCCCGTACCTGTGTTCATATCAATCTTCATACCCAGGCGTGCAGCTTCACTTTCCGTATGGCGTAACATTTGCATCCACCCGGGAGTCAGGAACTGAATCTCGTTTGCATCATTACCCTGCACACCATAGATAGGAGTAACTTCCATCGTGCCCATCCCGGCTTTGGAATATGCTTCCAGATTGCGGGTCAGGTTAGCCGCATCTACCGCACTCCCCATCCACCACCAGCGAGCACCCGGTTTAGTTTCCGTAGTTACTTCGGGCCACGCTATATTTTGTGCGGAAAGGGTTCCGGCACAGAAAGAAGCAAAGATTATTGCCAATAAATTCTTTTTCATGATATATACTATTTATTCAGCTCCAGACAGCCCATAATGAACGGTCCTGTTGCTTTTGCATCATTATCCCGCATCTTCTCACCGATATAATATTCGAAGCTGCCATCGCGATACGGATGTCCGCCCAAGCCGCCCACCTGACAGCAACGTGTCAGTGTCAGCGTACCATCCTGGCGTTCTACCATCAGTTTACTCTTCAATCCGTTGAAAGCCTTCTCAGCCACAGCACGATATTTCGGGTCAATATACCCTTTATTCACAGCTTTTGCATAAGCATACATGAATTGCGTGGTCACAGATGCTTCCGGGAAGTTTCCTTTCCGTTTCGGCTGGTCGAGTACCTGATACCACAAACCATTTTTGTCCTGATAAGCGGGCAGCACCTCAGCCAGTCCCTGTATCCAGCCAATCATCCGGGCGCGTCCTTCGTGGTTTTCGGGAATGAAATCCAACGCATCCACCATCGCCATGAACCACCATCCGATACTCCGTCCCCAGAAGTTAGGCGAATGTCCTGTTTCCGGATCTGCCCAACGCTGGCTCTTGCTTTCATCCCAAGCATGATGATAAAGTCCGGTTTTGGCATCATACGTATGTTTCTGGCAAAGCGTAAACTGCTTTACCGCCTCATCAATCCATTCGGGTTTGTTGAACTCCGCGCCATATTGTGCAAGGAAGGGAGACGCCATATACAGGCCATCCAGCCAAATCTGATGCTGATAGATCAGTTTATGCCAATACGCGCCTTCCAGCGTGCGCGGATGGTTTTTCAGTTGCTTAACCAGGGCATCCATTGCTGTTTTATATTTCTCTTTGCCTGTTTCACGGTACAGGTCGAACAAAACCTTACCTGAATTTATATAATCGATATTGTATGTTTCCACATGATACAAATGGATTTCTCCTTTATCATTAATCAGTGAATCCGCCCATTGCTCCACATAGTCGAAATAACGGCGCTCTCCTGTCTTCTTCCACATTTGCAACATCGCACAGCAGCCTACACCCTGCGCATATCCAAAGAACAGACGCTTCCCATGATCCAACTGATAGGCTTTCGGAAAACGTACCATTTCCGAATCGGCAAACCAACGGGCATACGAATCCGGCTCCCACGTATCTGTACGGAAAGGAGTGGCCGGGAATCCGGCTTTATTATAAAGATTCACGCGGAAGAAATTGCAATATGCATAACGCACAGCTACCGGCACGGAAACCTGCGGAGCGGAAACTTCCAGTCTGCCTCCCTTAATTACGGCTGTAGCCGGATAAAAGCGGCGATCTTCACCGGCAATGATAAAGCCTTTCACCGGTTCATTGTCCGGAGTCATCAGTCCGTCGTCAGCATAGTCAAAGCTCAACACGGCTTTATTCCCTTCCACCTTCATTGTCTTGAACAACGGGCCGGAATAAGTCACGTCCTTACCATATTGCTTTGCCAATGCCCAGGCAGCCAGGCGTTCACCTGTCACTGTTTTATTGCGGGGATGGATATCGAGCGAGTCTCCCGCATCAGTGATAACTGCCATACCCACATTCTTGAGTCCACTTTGCCAAGTCCGGAGTTGCGCTTCGCGGATAGTGGCCGGCTGTCCGTAGTGCGGAGCTATCTGCACAAAGTAGAATGGCATATCCGGCTGTTTCCATTCCTTACGCCAACTGTTTATCATATTGGTGAATACCTGCTGGTATTTATCGGCACGGATAGAGTTTGACTCTCCCTGATACCAGATATTTCCTTTTATCGTATATCCCAGAATGGGATGTATCATACCATTCCACAATGTTGCGGGTACTTTGCAATAGTTTTTCTGTTGCTTCACGCCTTCCAATGCAAAGTCTTTCAGCACATCGACATAAAGCGGATTTTTCTTCATTACATCCAGCTTCGTCCATGACTCCGCATGTGTTCCGCCCCAGGTAGACTGAATCAACCCTACGGGCATCTTCAGCTCTTTATATAACTTACGTCCGAAGACAAAGCCCACGGCCGAAAAGTCATACAGGTTCTTCGGATTGCAAACCAACCATTCCCCTTCACAGTCGTCCAACTCGCCCTCGTGCGCCAACTGGTGTTTCACATGGAACAGGCGGATTTCCGGATAATCGGCATCCTTCAGTTCTTCCGCTTCATTCAGCATTCCGGTATTCCACTTCACATCCGGATGGCGCGATACGGGGAACTCCATATTACTCTGTCCCGTACAAAGCCAGACTTCACCTATTAATACATTATTAATGGTAATCTCATTTTCACCGCTCACCGTAACGGACTGGTTGGTTGTTGCCTTCGGTGTCTTCAGTTTCACGGCCCATTTACCATTGGCCGCAGCCTTGGCAGTCACAGCTTTATCCAGCCATGATGCTTTAACCTTTACTTTTTCTCCGGGCGCAGCTTTCCCCCACACATTCACCTGTGTGTTTTGCTGCAATACCATGTTGTCTGAAAAAATAGCAGGAAGTGTCACCTTTGCTTCTGCGGTGAGAGAAGCAATCAAAACTAATACCAGAAAAATAGAAAATCCAAGAAGCTTTTTCATGTGCCTTTAATAGTTTATAGATTCACATAGATTATTTTATAGAACATGCCAATACCTGACGGCACAAAAATAGGGGTTTCCACCGAAACCCCTTCTTTATATTTTGATAGTTTTCTTATTGCTTTTGTCGTTTCCATAAAGACTTGCAATGATTCAGATGTCATGTTTCCGAAGACCATCCTTACTTTTCTTTGCATAAGCCTCCCCTCTGGGAACAAGATATTTAAATTTCGCTGTATCGTCTTTTACTTCTACATGAAAAATAAAAAAAGCTCGGTAATTGCCTATCCGAATCCGATAAACAAAATCATATCCGACTAGTTTCTTACAATCTGTAATCTGCTCTATACATTCAGCCTCTTTCACCTCTCGAATCACTTCTCTCACAGAATCAAGCAGTTTTCCCGACAGTTTACGAACCGTCTTTTCGAAGTCTTTAGAATATTCAACTTTCATAATCTTAACCAATCCTCAAAGGATCTCGTTTCTTCTTCGTTAAGCATATCTTTTCCTTCGGGACGTTTCTCACATAAATAAGCATACAAATGCGAATCATCTGCATTATCTGCATAGTCTACTAACATTTTCTCAATAAAAGCTTTCAGATTAGTTCCGGAAGCCGCTGCTCTCACTGATAAAGTCCTGAACGTTTGTTCTGGTATATCAATGACCTTTCTTCTTTTTGCATTCGATAATGATGTATCCATAAGTCTTATTTTTAGCAAATATATATCATATATATGAGATATACAATAATGCATCTGAAAGTTTACGTTTAAACAAGGACCATTTTGATTCTTTACATTTTCATACAAACCATTAGTCCTTCATCTTCAGCCAGCCCCAAATCGTTTTTTTTCGGGAGATGCTAAGTAAAGCAGCCCCCATCAGGCAACAGGCACAGCGTAACTCTTTATTGGAAAGTTTATTAAGATTATCAACAATACCGGGTAAAGGGTAGTTCTCTTTAAAAAAGGAAAATACATCGGCTGAGTTTTCTAAGTCGGTTTTCATCTGGCAGGTGCAAGTAAAAGGTTCATCCATCGTGTTATAAGTTTTAAAGGTTGATATCACCCCCATACCTCTATAATAAAAGTGGCGTAAGAGCTATTAACATATTATTTAATTCAAAGGCTCTGGTAAACCCGCAAGCAAATAATAAGCAATAGCTCCACGCCAGAATGTATATAACAAAGTTATATGCAACTCAGACGTGGAGACCTTCACTTATTATCCGTGCTTTTAAAAATTTACCAGACTTTTTGAATTACGAATAATAAAATGATCTCCAAATCATAAAACATACCTCTTCACCGCTGAAGAAATATGCAACAAAGATACACAAAATATCAAAAGATATAGATTTAAGATACGACAAATTTTATTTTCTATTTTCCATATCCGTTACAATCAATTTCCCCCCCTCTGAAATATACAAAGTATACCGGGAGATGTATAGCTGGAAAGACGACTATATTTCTCTGAAAAAGAAGAATCACAAGAGCTAAGTAACAGGACCGCCACTTTTATCTCTTTTTCCTACGACTGCTAAGGAGAAACGCAGTATCTATTTATTCTTTCCACCACGGAGATTCTTTCTTTCCATCACGGTGGAAAGAAAGAATCCCCGTGGTGGAAAGAAACTTTCTCCATGATGGAAAGAATAGTTATTTGCAGGAAAGCATGTTAATCTTCGGCAGAAAGAAACTTAGGAGATGCCGGGCTAGCGGTTAACAAATTAAGTGTTGTTCTCTCCCCCGATAACGGGGGAATCAGAGGGGAATTGAGACAGTTTTAATAACATACAGGCAACTTGCGAAACTTAAATTATTATCTTTGCTACAGAATTTCTAAACAAAGAATGCTCCTTTAATGAAAAAGTTCCAAATGATATTACAAGAAAGAGTCAAACTGCTACTGTTTGTCTTGCTTTCTATAAGTTTGAACTCTTTCTCTACCAATGCCAAATTCTACAACATCAGTGACACCTATGGCATCACGTCAGGAGAAGCATTTTCCATCTGTAAAGACCAGTATGGTTTTATCTGGACCTCCACCAAAACCGGCATTTTAAGAGTGACTGAAGGCGACTGCCGCAATTATGAACTTCCCTGCCGAACCACAGATTTTGTATTCGTAAAGCTGACTTATAGCAATTCACAACTGTTCTCCTACACCAATAACGGCCAGATATTTCATTATGACGAGCCTACAGACCAGTTCTTCTTCCTGACAGACTTGCGGGAAGAAACCGACAATAGCCACATTACAATAGGAACCATCGTTGCCGATACAAGCAATGTACTTTGGATGGCTACCTCGATCGGGCTTTTTAAATATGAGAATAACATACTTACAAAAATCCCACAAACGGAAGAGGACATAAAGCATCTCACTTTTTATGATGACAATCACTTATTCTATATTACATCGGCAGGCATTTCACTACTGAATATTTCGACATCAGAGAGCCGGCTTCTTTATTCAAACACTACGGAAGATTTCTTTCAGGTATCCAGCCTGTACTATGATGACCAGCTAAAACGTCTATGGATTGGAACCGGATCGGCCGGGCTTTTCTACTATGACATCATCCGGAAATCTTTATCAGATATCCCTATCAGAAACTTTCCGAAGCAACCCATTCTTGCTATCAGGAAGGATGCCAAAAACACCCTTCTGATTGGTATTGACGGACAAGGCATCTGGAACATCAGCGAAAAAGGAGATACAATTCTCCATATATATAAGGAGGACCTGAACAATCCTTTTTCACTCCGGGGTGACGGAGTATATGATATTCTTTGCGACGGTTCAAAAAACTGGATAGCCACATTCACCGGAAAGCTGTCTTTCTTTGAAAACAACAATTCCCAGATCACACCGGTCACTTACCAGATAAACAACCCAAACTCCTTAGGAAACAACTACGTCAACCAGATTATTGAAGATCACGAAGGGCATATATGGTTTGCTACAAACAACGGTTTAAGCCGCTGGGATGCAGCATCCAACAAATGGAAGCATTATTACCAGAATAAATCGGAACAGGCAAAGGTATTCTTATCTCTATGCGAAGATAACCGGGGACATATCTGGGCAGGAAGCTATTCTTCCGGCATCTATCTGTTGGATCGGGAAACCGGAAAAACACTGAAACATTACTCTTCCAAGACCAACACTCCCGGCTTTACTGGCGATTTCATCTTTGACTTTTTCGTGGATAAAGAAGGAGACGTGTGGATAGGCGGCAACCAAAAACTATCCTGTTATCTGGTAAAAGAAGATCGTTTCCGTGAATATCCGGTCCGGCCCGTCAGCGCATTTGCCGAACTTTCTCCGGGAAAACTGTTGCTTACAACCTCACGTGGTTTGTTGCTGCTGGATAAAAATCAGGGAACAGTGGAAACATTAGTTGAAGGCAGTCTGACTCAGGACGTAGTAGTAACCGGCAATACAATATGGGTTGCCACTTGCAGAGACGGCCTGATAAGATATGACTATGACAAACAACAAACAGAGAGATTTACAACGGAATCCGGCCTGACGTCCAACTATGTGAACAGTATCTTATTTGACAGCGGTTTCTTATGGATCGGTACAGAACGAGGCTTGTGCCGGCTCAATATCTTAAATAATACAATCCAACCCTACACATCGATCTATTCCCTTTCAACCACGACTTTCTGCGTCAACTCCTGTACGCGGCTGAAGAATGGCAAGCTGATCTGGGGAACAAGCAACGGTGCAATCATGTTTGCGCCGGAACTGATTCAGGAAACCCCTCCGCAAGGAAATATCTTTTTCCAGAATATCACCGTAGCAGGCCGCTCCATACGCACAATTCCCGATTTATTAAACAATACTCCCGTCAATCAACAGAAGAATCTTTCCTTAAACTACACTCAGAACAATTTCATGTTAGAGCTGCTTCCAATAGGAAATTCTTCAGGAAACATGAAATTCTCGTGGCTATTAGAGGGGATGGACGCAGACTGGAGCCGCCCTTCGGAACTTCACTTTATTAATTATACCAACCTTCCGGGTGGGAACTTCAAATTACATATCAGGATGTACGACAGTTCCCTATCACAAATGATTGATGAACGCAGCCTGAACATACACGTCACGCCTCCTTTCTGGAAAACCTGGTGGTTTGCAGCTATCATCGGCCTATGCACCATCTGCTATATCATTTATGCTTTCAGAAGTTATTCGAACCGCTTGAAGCGGAAGAGTACCAATGACAGACTTATTGCCGATGCTGTCCAGGCACTCATGCAAGAAAGAATGGCACAAATGGAATCTGAAATCCGGGAAGAAAAGCCTGCACTACAAGTCAAGCCCAACGACCCGTTTGTCAGCAAGGCAATAACCGTCATCAATGAAAACATTGCCAACTGTGAATTTGGCAAAGAAGAATTTGCCGCAGCCATGAATGTGAGTTCTTCACTTCTATATAAGAAAATTAAAACATCGACGGACCAGTCCCCTTCCGATTTCATCAAGACTGTAAAGATGAACCATGCTCTCAAACTTCTGCAATCCGGACAATATACTGTAACCGAAGTTAGCGAACTTTCAGGTTTCTCAAGCCCCAGCTATTTCAGCCGTGCCTTCAAGAGCTATTTCGGTAAAACACCTACCGAAATCTAAGAAAATCCTCAGAAACAAGTCCGGAGACCATTATGCAGGCCTTTTTTATCTGAAATGCAAAATGAAATATCTAAAATGAAAAGCCCTTTCACAGTCTCCTCCCCTAACTTTGCAGGCAGAACTTTTAAAATATCAGCAGAATGAAAAACATGTCACATCATCTACAGCTTATATTAATAATGCTGTTCAGTTTCGGGGCAACCGCCAACGGATATGCCCAGAATAAAAAAACAAACATTGCATCTGACTTTGACAAAGTGGGTTGGAAAGTAGGTATTCAGTCCTACACCTTTACCCGGTACTCTCTTTTTGACGCTATTGATGCAGCGGCGGATTTAGGTCTGAAATATGTAGAGGCTACAATCTGGCAAACCATAGAGAGAGGAAAAGAAGAACGATTCAATCCATGGCAAATGTCAGAAGAGACTAAACAAAAAATCAAGAATAAATGTCTGGAGAAGGATATAACACTTACTTCATTCTACTGCCGTCCAAGCAAGGAAGATGCTGAGAACGGACAAACAGAGAAATTGTTCCAATTCTGCAAAGAATGGCATATATCTTTGACTACCGATCCTGTCCGTATTGCAGAAGGTCCGGGAAGTATGGACTTCTATGACGAATTATGCCAAAAGTATGGCGTTTATATGTTTCTGACCAATCACCCCAAAGCACATGGTTCGCCCTATTGGAACCCTGTGGATGTATTGACCGATTGTAAAAACAGGAGTAAATACATCGGTGCTTCTGTCGATGTAGGACACTTTATGCGCGATGGTACCAATGTATATGAGGCTGTTAGAAGCTACACCGATGCAGGTCGTATGTATCATTTTCATTTTCGTGATGTAGACCGTTGCGACAAAGAAGGAAAAGATGTAGTCTTGGGTGAAGGAGCAGCTCAAATCAAAGAACTGCTAACCTATCTTTATGAAAAAGGCGCTACTCCCATTATCGTATTCGAATATGAAAGGGATCAGGATGAACCGTTGAAATACGTGACTCCCAGTGTGGGCTATCTTCATCAACTCAGTAAAGAATTGTTCGGAAATAGGAGAGCGAAAAACTCCAATAAGAATGAAACCGTAAAATTGTGGGCACAGAATGCCCGGACAGAAGGCGGATTAAAGGTATATGACAAAGATACATTAGCAACGATACATGGCTGGAATAACACGGATCAACTTATTTCGTGGAACACCTTCTCTAAAAAAGGGAACTATATCGTACGCATGAAGTATGCTGAACCCTACCAAGGTAGCGCCCTAACTGTTACGGCAGGACAACAGCAGCTTGCCGCACTGATTCAGCCGACCAACAATTGGAACGAATACCGGGAGATGGATTTAGGCGTCATAAATATTCCCGTTACAGGAGAAATAGATATTAAGCTCCAAGGCATCCAACTCTCTTTAGCAAAAGATGAGAAAGGCAGACTGGTACACAAAGAAGCACTGCCCGATGTGCAATGCCTTTCACTGATACCAACAAAGGAAAAAGCGATTTCCACTCCAATGGACATACTGAAAGTATTCAAGGGAAAAACTCTCTTTAATGGAAAGACATTCAAAGGCTGGACTGGCAATAACGGCGACAACAGCATGAAGTGGTTTCGCATAGAAGAAGGTGCCATTATCGGCGGAAGCATAGAAAAGGATATTCCTAAAAATGAGTTCCTGCGTTCCGACCGCGAATACAGTAACTTTGAACTCCGCCTGAAATTCAAAATTAACTGTGCGGATGACTCATATAACGCTGGTATCCAATTCCGTAGCCAACCCCAAACAGAAAAGAACAAAGAACATGAAATGATAGGTTATCAGGCAGACATTATCTCATGGAAAAAAGGAGCGCTTTACGATGAGCAACGCCGGTGGGATTTCTTAGGTACGCCTCTCTGTAAAAACCCGGACTATAATCCCAAAGAATGGAACTCATATATTATCCGTTGTGAAGGTCCGCGTATCCGCATCTGGCTGAATGGTACACAAACATTGGACTACATCGAGCCTTTCTCTGACTGCCCTCACCCGGATGCACAAATAGGTAAAATTCCACTGACAGGATACATCGCTTTACAAATTCACGAAGGTAAAGCTTGTGAGGCTATCTATAAAGATATTGAAATAGAAAAAATCAAATAGAAAATGAAAACAACAATCAAGTTCTTTCTGCTACTTTCCCTATTATCCGTTCTATTGACAGCATGTAGGGAAAAAGAAAATAAGGTCAAAACAATCTGTAATCCGGTAAATCTAAGTTATCGTTTTTCACTCGACTCTCCGTCCTGGCGTGAGGCAGCAGACCCCAGTATGATAAAATACAAAGGAGAATATTACCTTTTCCTTTCTAAATCCGGCGGTTATTTCCATTCAGCAAATCTTGTTCATTGGGATTTAATAACCACTGACAACCTTCCCATCGAGAAGTATGCTCCTACCGTTATGGAAATGGACGGAGAGATCTACTTCACGGCCTCCGTAGCCACCAACAAAATCTATAAAAGCTCTGATCCCAAATCAGGCAAATGGGAGTTGGTTACCGATCAGTTTCCTTACATCCTGGCAGACCCGATGTTGTTTTACGATTCAGATACTGACAAAGTATATCTATACTATGGTTCCGGCGCAGCCACTCCCATGATGGGAATGGAATTGGATAAAGAAACATTTATGCCCAAAGGGGAAGCCATTCCCTTATTTTACAGTAATGCTGAAAAATACGGTTGGGAAGTATCCGGAGACTATAATACCAATTACAAGCACACTTGCTGGCTTGAAGGCGCATGGATGAACCAATACAAAGGGAAGTATTACCTGCAATATGCAGTACCCGGTACCGAATTCAAAAGTTACAGCAACGGAGTCTACGTATCGGAAAATCCATTGGGTCCATTCACTTTACTCGAACATAACCCTTTCTCTTATAAGCCCGAAGGTTTTGTCAACGGAACCGGACATGGCAGCACATTTCAGGATTTATATGGAAACTACTGGAATATCGGTACTTCCACAATCTCACGGAGGCACATGTTCGAAAGAAGGATTTCCCTATATCCAACCTTCTTTGACAAAGATGGGAATATTTATGCATACACAGCATGGGGAGACTATCCAATGCTTGTTCCTGATAAAAAAATATCTTCTCCACAAGATTTATTTCCGGGATGGATGCTCCTATCTTATAAAAAGAAAGTAGAAGCGTCATCTACATTGGAAGGATATCCTACAGAGAATGCCGTGAATGAAGATATCAGAACATGGTGGAGCGCAAAAACCGCAGACAAAGGAGAGTTTATGACTGTTGATTTAGACCGGAACTCCAAAGTCTACGCCATTCAGATCAACTTTGCCGACCAGGATGCTACCGCATTGGGAAAATCGGATTCCATATATTACCAATACCGGATAGAAGATTCCCAAGATGGGATTACATGGAATCTGTTAGTTGACAAATCAGAGAACAAAGCAGATGCTCCCAATGACTACATCCAATTGGACAAACCGGTAGACGCCAGGTATATCCGTATAACCAATATCTATTTCCCTTCCGGCAAGTTTTCCATCTCCGGCTTAAGAGTATTCGGGAAAGCGGATAAACCGGTTCCGGCAACTGCCCAATTCACGGAATTAACCAGAAACAGCGATAATCGCAGAACCGTAAATCTGAGTTGGAACAAAGTCAACGATGCTACCGGATACAACATCCGGTTCGGTACACAGAAGAACAAATTATACCATAATTATCTGGTATATGAAGACAACAAGGTCTCCATTAATGTATTGAACGCCGACCAGACTTATTATTTTGCGATTGACAGTTTCAATGAAGCGGGCATTACTATCGGAAAAGAAATCAAAATCATTCAATAAATATGTAATATCATGAAAGCCACTTTTTATCTTAGGAAATCACTTTTCTGCTTATTACTGTTTGCATCATTTGCATCGATCAGCAAGGCGGATTATCCGCTGTTTTGGCAACGATATACAGCCGACCCATGGGGAATAGAATACAACGGACGTAGCTATTCCCAACACTGGTATATTTGATCTGTACTTTGTATTCAAAGGCAATAAAGAAGACTTTGCCCACATAGATTATTGGGAATTCACACATTAATATCCACAATAAATATTTGTATTAAAAGCAACTATCAACAATAATAATTATGATGAAAAACAACATTTTAGCCCTATATCTGGGATTCCTTCCACTTTTGGCAACGGCTCAAAATCCGATTATTCAAACCAAATATACAGCCGATCCTGCCCCAATGGTGTATAACGATACATTATTCCTTTATGTGGGATGCGATGAAAAGGACGCTCCCTCCAACGCATACCTGATGAGAGAATATCGCCTGTATACCACTACCGATATGGTGAACTGGACGGACTGTGGAGCACCTCTGAAAACAAGTGATTTCAAATGGTCAGCCGGAGATGCCAGCGCCGCACAATGCATAGAACGGGATGGCAAGTTTTATTGGTATATATCCTCACAAAACAAATTCAGTCCGGGTTCATCCATCGGTGTAGCCGTTGCAGATACTTCTTATGGCCCCTTCAGAGATGCATTGGGCCAGGCATTGGTAACCAACAATATGACTACAGCCGCCAAACACTCCTGGGATGACCTTGACCCTACAGTCTTTATCGACAGTAATAAACAAGCATATCTCTATTGGGGAAACGGGGCTTGTTATCAGGCCAAACTGAATAAAGATATGATATCTCTGGACGGCTCAATCACAGCACTCGACATCAAAGACCAGACCGCCTTTGTGGGAAGGTTCACAGAGGCGCCCTGGGTATATAAGCGTAACAACCTTTATTATATGATTTATGCCGCCGGATTCCCGGAATCCATACATTATTCAACCGCCCGGACCGCAGAAGGTCCCTGGAAAGCCCGGGGAGTCGTAATGCCATTGGAAAAAGGAAGTAATACCAACCATCCCGGAATAATAGATTTTAAAGGTAACTCCTACTTCTTCTACCACAATGATGCGCTGCCCGGCGGACACAGTTATTGCAGATCGGTATGTGTGGAACAATTCACCTACAACCCCGACGGAACCATACCGCAAATGCACATGACTAATGAAGGTATAAAGAAAGGAACAGGTACACTCAATCCATACAAACGAACTGAAGCTGAGACTATAGCATGGGCACAAGGCGTTACATCTGCTACAGATAAAGAAAAAGGTGTATATATAACCGCTATCCATAATACCGATTACATCAAGGTACGTGATGTGAACTTCGGACAGAAAGGTACTTCGCAATTCATCGCCTCCGCATCCAGCAGATATCATGGAGGAGAAATAGAACTAAGAATCGACTCACTCGAAGGTGAAGTGATCGGCACCTTAAACATTCCCTATACCGGAGAATGGGATAATTGGGAACAACACGCTACCCATGTGAAGACGGTCAAAGGAATTCATGATCTATACCTTATATTTAAAGGTAAAACTCCCCACGAACTTTTCAACTTCGATTATTGGATGTTCTCCGAAAAGTCCTCAAATTAATTAATTTATTCTATTTATTATGACCATGAAGCATATATTCTCTATCATCCTCGGCCTGATGGCATTTTGCCAGTTACAAGCCCAGTCGTGGACAGCCGACAACGGCAATGGTACTTTTACCAATCCTCTGTTTTACGATGAATTTACCGATCCTGACCTGATACGTGTGGGAACAGATTATTATATGGTTGCCAGTTCCATGCATGCCATGCCCGGACTACCGCTACTACGTTCCAAAGATCTGGTAAACTGGGAGTTCGTAACATATATCTTTGACAAACTCGATTTAGGACCTGATTTTCATCTGGAAGGCGATAAAGGCATTTATGGAAACGGAATATGGGCACCTGCCATCCGCTATCACAAAGGCACTTTCTATGTATTCGTCAACGTAAATGACCACGGTTTACAAGTCTTCTCTGCCAAAGATCCCGCCGGTCCCTGGACACACAAGAATATGGGTGGCAGAATTTACGACCTGGGCATATTGTTTGATGACGACGACAAGATATACGCAGTACATGGTTACGATGAAGTACATCTGATTCAACTCAAACCAGATTTCAGCGGTTATGTGGAAGGTAGTGAAAAAGTAATCATCCCTAAAGGTAATGCCATGGGAGAAGGGCATCATTTCTATAAAATAGACGGAAAGTATTATATCATCAGTGCAGACTATGCACCCGTAGGCCGTATGCAATGCGCCCGCGCCGACAAGCTGGAAGGTCCTTACGAAACCGTGGTTATCAGCAATCGTGAAACCATGGGTACACAACGTGGCTGGTGGACCAAAGGATATGGCTTTTGGTCGAACATCCCCAATGAAGGAGAAGCAATGGAATTTGAGCGCCCTTCTGAAAATGGTTTCGGTGCAGTAACGCTCCATCAGGGAGGCATCGTCGACCTGCCTAATGGTGAATGGTGGGGATTCTCAATGATGGACGTAAAATCCGCAGGACGACTGACTTTCCTTTCACCCGTGACCTGGAAAGATGGTTGGCCCTACTTCGGACTGGAAGGAAACCTGGGACGCTCACCACGCACCTGGTTCAAACCGGATACCGGAACGGATATAGCTCCTCTAACAACTTATCAGCGTGATGATGATTTCTCGTCTGCCAAACTAAAACCGATCTGGCAATGGAACCATATTCCGGTAGATAAGAAATGGTCGCTCACTGAGAAAAAAGGTGTACTGCGCTTGCACACTCTCCCTGCCAAAAACTTCATGTATGCGAAAAACACACTTACTCAACGCGCTATCGGTCCGGAGTCCAGCGCCACCGTCGAATTAAATGCCAAATCCTTAAAGAAAGGTGACGTAGCCGGACTTGGGTTATTGAATGTTCCCTATTATTGGATCGGTGTAGTACGTACTGATGAGGGATTCATCCTGAGATTTTACGACTTAGTAAAGAACCAGTCTACAGACGAACCATTATCCGGGCCACAAGTGTACCTGCGTGCCAGTGGTGATTACAATAGAGACCTGGCAACACTCAGTTTCAGTACAGACGGCAAAACATTCAAAGAAGTCGGCGGCGAACTGCGCCTGGGTTATCAAATGAAGACTTTCCAGGGAGTACGGTATGCCTTATTTGCTTTCAATACGAATGGAAAAGCGGGAGGTTATGCCGACTTCGACAATTTTAAGGTAAAGGAACCATTGGCAGATCGCTCTAAAAATCTTCCTCTCGGCAAAGTGATAACACTAACCAATCTCGCAAACGGTGAGCAAGTCTGGGCTAATCCCCACGGTATGCTGAATCGTTCCTATCCGGGAAGTAATACGTTCAACGGTACCGGATGCCAGTTCCGTGTACACGACCGCGGACAAGGACGTATAGCTCTTGAAGCATTAGACGGATCAGGCTTTGTCACCGTCACTGGAGCCGGGCTCTCAGCAGATGTCCGACTAATGAAGAAAGAAACGAAAGGCAGCCTCTTCATGTGGCAGGATATGCTATGGGGACAATGTATGCTACTATCCCTAAAGACCAATCGCTTCATCGGTTTAGATCCGCGTACAGACGAACCCTATTCTGCCGACTGGCCCGGAACTATACCCAACCGTAAAGATGGGACTGTATTTTCCTGGCAGGAAATAAAATAATTGCATATATCCTCCGATTTATGCATAAAACATAGCATTCATAGTATAAAAAGTACAAAATTTCTCTCATTAATGCATATTCTTTCCAAAATTATCGCTACTTTTGCGCCATTCTTAGAATAATTATACAGAACAATGAAGAAAAAAGCCAATCGGTTAGACGCTATCAAGATGATTATCTCAAGCAAGGACGTCAGTTCTCAGGAAGAACTGCTGCAAGCTCTGAGCAAAGAAGGCTTTGAACTGACACAAGCCACTCTCTCCCGCGACTTGAAACAACTGAAAGTTGCCAAAGCGGCAAACATGAACGGGAAATACGTATATGTATTACCCAACAACATCATGTACAAACGTTCCAATGACCAGAGTGCCAGCGAGATGCTGATGACCAGCGGATTCGTGTCCCTGCAATTCTCCGGTAACATTGCCGTTATCCGTACACGACCGGGATATGCCAGCAGTATGGCCTACGACATCGACAACCGCGAATGTCCCGCCATTCTGGGCACTATTGCCGGAGACGACACCATCATGTTGGTAGTGCATGAAGCCGCTTCACATGGCGAAGTACGCGAATTTCTGTCGCAAATCATTCCGAACATTAAATAATATAAATGAAGAACTAAAAATGAAGAATGAAGAATTGCCATGCGGCATACTTGCACAGCGTAGTCAAATTCTTCATTCAAAATTATTAATTAATAAGAAATGGATACCAAAAAAGTGGACGTGATGGTGGCTGACGCCTCTCACGAAGTTTATGTGGATAAGATTTTGGATACCATCAGAGAAGCGGCCAAAGTACGTGGAACGGGCATCGCAGAACGCACACACGAATATGTGGCGACAAAAATGAAAGAAGGAAAAGCCATCATCGCCTTATGCGGAGACGTGTTTGCAGGCTTCAGCTACATCGAGAGTTGGGGAAACAAACAATACGTTGCGACTTCCGGTTTGATTGTGCATCCCGACTTTCGCGGTATTGGATTGGCTAAGCGTATCAAAATGGCATCTTTCCGCCTGGCACGCTTGCGATGGCCCAACGCCAAAGTATTCAGTCTCACCAGCGGAGCCGCCGTCATGAAAATGAATACGGAACTGGGATACGTTCCCGTTACTTTCAATGAACTGACTGATGACGAATCCTTCTGGAAAGGCTGCGAAGGCTGCATCAACCATGATATATTAGTAGCCAAGAACCGCAAATTCTGCATCTGCACAGCAATGCTCTACGACCCGGATCTGCATGAAGATGATAAAATTTAAAAAACAAAGGATATGGAAGATAAGAAAAAAGTAGTAGTCGCATTCAGCGGCGGTCTTGATACTTCATTTACGGTAATGTACCTTGCCAAGGAAAAAGGGTATGAAGTGTATGCAGCTTGTGCAAACACCGGTGGTTTCAGCCCCGAACAACTGAAAACAAACGAAGAAAACGCCTATAAACTGGGCGCAAAAGAATATGTCACTATCGACGTGACGCAGGAATATTACGAAAAGAGCTTGAAATACATGGTATTTGGTAACGTGCTGCGTAATGGTACCTATCCTATTTCCGTAAGTTCCGAACGTATCTTCCAGGCACTTGCCATCGCACGCTATGCCAACGAAATCGGTGCAGATGCTATCGCTCACGGTTCTACCGGTGCAGGCAACGACCAGATTCGTTTTGACATGACATTCCTTGTATTGGCTCCGGGCGTGGAAATCATCACACTGACCCGTGATATGGCATTGAGCCGTCAGGAAGAAATCGATTATCTAAACAAACATGGTTTCTCGGCAGACTTCACCAAACTGAAATACTCTTATAATGTAGGTTTGTGGGGTACCTCTATCTGCGGTGGTGAGATTCTGGATTCCGCACAAGGATTACCCGAAAGCGCTTATCTGAAACACTGTGTAAAGGAAGGCAGCGAACAACTCCGTCTTACTTTCGAAAAAGGTGAGTTGAAAGCTGTGAACGATGAGAAATTTGATGATCCCATCAAAGCAATCCAGAAAGTGGAAGAAATCGGTGCTGCTTACGGCATTGGCCGTGACATGCATGTGGGTGATACAATTATCGGTATCAAAGGCCGCGTAGGTTTCGAAGCTGCTGCTCCGATGCTGATTATCGGTGCACATAAGTTCCTGGAAAAATATACACTGAGCAAATGGCAGCAATACTGGAAAGACCAGGTTGCCAATTGGTACGGTATGTTCCTGCACGAAAGCCAGTATTTGGAACCGGTAATGCGCGACATCGAAGCCATGCTACAGGAAAGTCAGCGTAACGTAAACGGTACGGCTATTCTGGAACTTCGCCCATTATCTTTCTCTACGGTAGGTGTAGAATCAGAAGACGATCTTGTGAAAACGAAGTTCGGCGAATATGGTGAAATGCAAAAAGGCTGGACAGCAGAAGATGCGAAAGGTTTTATCAAGGTTACTTCTACTCCACTGAGAGTATATTATAACAATCATAAAGACGAAGAAATTTAATGAAATGAAGAACTAAAAATGAAGAATGAAGAATTGCCATGCGGCATACTTGCACAGCGCAGCAAAATTCTTCATTCTTCATTCATCATTCTTCATTAAAAAAAGAATTTATGGATAATAATAACAAAAAACTTACTCGCTCACGCAGCGACAGAATGCTTGCCGGCGTCTGCGGAGGACTGGCCGCTTATTTCGGACTCGACCCTTCACTCGTACGTATCGGCTATGCGTTATTGACGTTTTTTACCGTATTTGCCGGTATCCCCGTATACCTTATAATGTGGCTTATTGTTCCCGAGGAAAAGAACTTGTATAACAGATAAAAGAATATAGTATAAACTAACATGATTAAAGTAGGAATCATCGGCGGAGCCGGATATACGGCAGGTGAACTAATTCGTTTGCTGATCAATCATCCGGAAGCGGAAATCGTATTCATCAACAGCTCAAGTAACGCCGGAAACAAAATTACCGACGTACATGAAGGATTGTACGGCGAAACGGACCTTGTCTTCACCGACGAGTTACCTCTAGACGAAATTGACGTGTTATTCTTCTGTACCGCCCATGGCGACACGAAGAAGTTCATGGAGAGTCACAACCTTCCCGAGGAGTTGAAGATTATCGACCTTTCTATGGACTACCGCATCGCTTCTCCGGAACATGACTTTATCTACGGTTTGCCGGAATTAAACCGTCGCGCTACCTGCAAAGCAAAACATGTGGCTAATCCGGGCTGCTTTGCCACTTGTATCCAATTGGGATTGCTCCCCCTTGCCAAACATCTGATGCTGAACAATGACATCATGGTGAATGCCATTACCGGTTCCACCGGAGCAGGTGTAAAACCGGGGTCAACCAGTCACTTCAGTTGGCGCAACAACAACATGAGCGTTTACAAAGCATTCGATCACCAGCATGTACCCGAAATCAAGCAATCCCTGAAGCAATTGCAGAACAGTTTTGATGCGGATATTGACTTTATCCCTTACCGCGGTGATTTCGCACGTGGTATTTTTGCTACCATCGTAGTAAAAACTAAAGTTGCCCTGGATGAAATAGTCCGTATGTACGAAGAATATTACGCCAAAGACTCTTTCGTGCATATCGTAGAAAAGAACATCGACCTGAAACAAGTAGTGAACACCAACAAATGTCTTCTGCATTTGGAAAAGCACGGTGATAAGCTGCTTATCATCTCCTGCATCGATAACCTGCTGAAAGGTGCCAGTGGTCAGGCGGTACACAACATGAATCTGATGTTCAATTTAGAAGAAACCGTCGGCTTACGATTGAAGCCCAGCGCCTTCTAAGTAATTTGTATTTTGTAATTTAGAATTAAAGAAATGAACTTATTCGACGTATATCCCCTTTTTGACATCAACATTGTCAAGGGAAAAGGCTGCCACGTGTGGGACGAGAACGGTACTGAGTACCTCGATCTCTACGGCGGACATGCTGTTATCTCCATCGGTCATGCACATCCGCATTACGTGGAGATGATCAGCAACCAGGTTGCCACGTTGGGATTTTATTCCAACTCTGTGATTAACAAGCTACAGGAACAGGTTGCTGAACGTCTGGGAAAAGCATGTGGTTATGATGACTACTCCTTATTCCTGATTAACAGCGGTGCAGAAGCCAACGAAAATGCTTTGAAACTCGCTTCGTTTTACAACGGACGTACACGTGTGGTTTCCTTCAACAAGGCATTCCACGGACGTACTTCACTTGCCGTGGAAGTGACTAATAATCCCAAAATCATAGCTCCTATTAATGACTGCGGACATGTCACTTACCTTCCGCTGAACGATATTGAAGCCATGAAAAACGAACTGACAAAAGGTGATGTCTGCGCAGTGATTATCGAAGGAATTCAAGGTGTGGGTGGTATTCAATTGCCGACAGATGAATTCATGCAGGCTTTGCGTGAAGCTTGTACAGCTCATAATACGATATTGGTTTTGGACGAAATTCAAAGTGGTTATGGCCGCAGCGGTAAGTTTTTCGCTCATCAATATAACGGTATCAAAGCAGATATTATCACTGTAGCCAAAGGCATCGGTAACGGTTTCCCAATGGCCGGTGTACTTATCAGTCCGATGTTCACTCCGGTTTACGGACAGTTGGGCACTACTTTCGGCGGTAATCATCTGGCATGCAGCGCAGCGCTTGCTGTCTTGGACGTAATAGGTCAGGAGAATCTGGTTGAAAATGCAGCCAAGGTAGGTGAGTATCTGATGACGGAGTTGAAGAAGTTCCCGCAGATCAAAGAAGTTCGCGGACGTGGTCTGATGATCGGTCTTGAATTTGAAGAACCGATAAAGGAACTTCGTCTGAAACTGTTGAAAGAACAACATGTATTTACCGGTGTCAGCGGTACAAATGTACTCCGCCTGCTTCCACCCCTCTGCCTCAGCATGGAAGAAGCGGATCTGTTCCTCAAACGTTTCAGAAAAGCATTAGCATAAGGCACTCTCACCATCTTGCTACCCGCAAGACATACAGATTAATAATCAGCAAAAGAAAATGCAACCCTGTCTATGAGTATTTTTCACCGACAGGGTTGTCCATTTTCCAACTTCTTCAACTATCATACCTTTGATATGCACTCGGATTCTTTATTTCTGATTGCCATTATATCTTCGCAAGTTATAAATTTTATGTTCATGTTCTTCACATACAAGTATTATCTCACCTTTGGAATTGATAAAATAGCCAATATTTGAACTTCCGTCTAATTTCACAAATGCCATACCATCACTGCGAAAGTTACCAACAGCAGCATAGTCACCACACACCTTATTGCCTTTATAGTCTATATAAAACCATTTATGGCCATCTTCAGTAACAGCAGCCAGTCCAAAGCTAAAACTTCTGGTAGATAAATACTTGCATGGAACAACCATTTTGGCATTTTCTGAAGTTATATTATAAAATCCATATTTACCATCTTTCTTCACCCAACAATAATTCAAATCCAAAGAATTCACCAATACAGATCTTGATCTGGTATAATTCTCATAAATAAAAGGGACTTTCACAATGCCGTCATGATTCATAAAACCCCACCCTTCTCCTTGCTTAACAGGTGTCAGCAATTGCCCTTTCGAATCCCACATTCCAATATAGTCATATATATCAGAGACCATTTTCCCAGACTTATTTATCAAGAAAGCTTCTTTCATCTTATCCTCCTTTTCATTGAAAACCGAAGCCACACCATTTACAAAAGACGATGCTTCGTCAAATTTAAAGGGGATTACAACCTTTCCCTTAATATCAATATAGCCAAATTTTCCATTCAGCTTAACACAAGCCAATCCTTCAGAAAAAGGAAAGGCAAAAGTATATTGAGGCGGTATTTCTATTTCTCCATCCTTACGCATAAACCCATATTTATCCCCCTCTTTATATTTCATGAGCCCATGATTAAAAGGAGCTTCTTCCGGATCTGATGAGAATTTTGTCATAGATAGTTTTTGCATAAGTCCATTCAAGAGTTCATAATCTGAATCTTGTACTCCGGTATTTCTTTTAAAATACATCTTCTTTGCCCAAAATTGTGCCATATAATGCGTAGCTCGTCCTCCATACTCTTCGCATCCTTGACGCAAAAACAACATATTCGCTAACGCATATTGAGAATTCATATCATCACGAATAGCACTCTGCTCAAACAACAAAAGAGCCGATTTATACTTCTTCTCTTTATAACACCGACTGGCAACTTCATTAAGTTTTGAAGGACTGTAACCCAAGGAATGTTTCAACAAGAACTCAATATCTTTATCATTAGTGTCAAATTCTGCTTTTTCAATATATGCGATTTCTTCTTTTTCAAGATTCAACCGAATCACATTTTTAATCTTTATATTCTTGCCACCGCCTTCAATACGCTTATTTACATAGACAAATACATTATCGTACTCATAATTATCCGTATAAGTAGGAACAGACACTGGATGACAAATAATTGAGTCATAGCTAATCTTGAAAGTATAGCTGTTCTTATCTTCCAGAATACCAAATTGCAATAAATAATCATCAATATTGCAAGCTGTGGATTTATTCAGAATATCTTTAAATGAATACAAATCATTATAAACCGGAGTTCGGAATTTATTCTCACACATCATAATAATATCCGTTCGCAATTCTGCCGCTTCTGCTCCCATCGGATGATTTGCATAGCGGGCTAACATTTTGAAATAGCGTTCAACACACGTTTCTGCTTTTTCTCTTTGTTCAATAGTTAATTCATTCTGCGCCATCAACACGTTCGTCAATAGCAGACAGGCTATAAAGATTAAATATTTCCTCATAACTACCTTATCTATATAATTCCTTACTACAGTTATTTCTCTTATTTCCGTCTACCCGTTTAAAAGACGAAATCAGCCATCCTGTGTTATTCCCCTCACGTTCAACACGCTCCACAGTAAACGTATATCCCGGAACTTGCAATAGATGAAACTTCGTTTTTTCTACAACATCCAATGTGAACTGTCCGGAATAAATTAGAGCATAAAAGACAGACAAAGCGTCCGGCAAATAATTCTTTTCTGAATAATTCAGAATATTCTCATTACCTATTGCTGCTATTTTAGATAGGTCAATAAAACCCACTTCATGATTATCCGGTTGAATATCTAACCCATGATTTCGTTTCAATGGCTCCAAATCCAGGATTTTACCTTTTGCACCGACAATCACCCAGCGATATACATATACTTCCACTCGCTCGGGCTTTAAAAGCAAAGTTATTTTTTCTTCTTTGCCCTTATAGTGGCAATGGCATAATACCTCAGCCGTCCACGTAGAATCTGTATAATGTAAAGAAATAGAATCCTTAACAGCAGCCTCTATAAACTCAAAAGCCGCATTTTTCATAGAATCCGGGGTATTTAGGAACAGTTCACTGTCAAAAAGATACAGCATATTTGTACGCCGTATCAAAGAATCTTCCAAAGCCAGAGGGATACTCTCCATTCCATTAAAACGTTTCATAAATTCATCCATCTGTTTTACACGATAACGAAATGTTTCATTGAAAGACTGGTTATTCATCAATTGCCCATACGTCATATACAGACAACCAAACAAGATACAAATTGATAATGCGATTTTTCGTCTCATACACTTTTTATTAATAGGTATCCAATACTTCACTGTCGCCTAACAATATCACATATTGATTGCCAACGCTCGTGATTTCTTGCTGAAGATATACATTAATTGTCTTTTCCGTGATGTCTTCATAAATCACTTTTTCATCCCTCATTCCTACAAATTTCTGCTTGATTGTCACCGCAGCTTTGTATAAGCCATCTCTGACTTTGTAGAAATCAGAGACATAGCATACGTCAGCTTGGGTTATCTGTACTTCTGAGTAACTTAGATTAGTCAAGTTCCTCAGATAAGTCTTTGTCTGTATCCATTTCTTTGTATTACGCGCTTTTGAAGAAACTTGAGTACGTACAGCAGGCTGAATATTATTATAAATATCCTGATAATTATTTCCCTCTCCCATAAATAGTTTTAATGCCTGCTTCATATAAACCGCCTTCGTAGCATTATCATTCTTCTTGCTCCCGATGAACGACAAGTACATCTGATAAGTATTAATTCGATTTCGCACCTCCTCTTTAAACATTTCCAAATCTTCTTCCGATAAATCATTGGTTTGTGCATACCCCATCGAAACGCACATCTGAAAGATTGCAACGATAGTAACTAATATAATCTTTTTCATAATCGTATAAAATCTATTTCTTATAAACCTCATTAATTCTCAAAGAAGTAATCTTCCCATTATTGTCTTGAGTGAAAGATAGTACATTGAAATTTATCAAATAATATTCTGTACTCAACCTTTCCAAAAAGTTTCTGGCTGTCTCTCTTGCTACAATGGTTTTACAGTTCCTACCCAGCATTTCTACAATAGCATTTGCATTAGAAAAATACTTGTTTAGAATAGGGGTGACCATTGCGATACGTTGAGGGGCAGCTATATTCGTATCTATTAACTGCCGCAATCCTTCCAATACCTGATTCTGTGTATTTGCCGACACATCCGCTCCATGAATCACCGTTGTATTGGTCGATTCATCTACTACAGACTCATTTGCCGACACACTCGTTTGGGACACGACTGCATCAGACACAGAAACGTCAAAGACTGGATGCTGCTTGTTTCCGGACAACTCAATGGTGGCATCCCGAGTAACCTCCAATATATTATTCCAATCTGAAATATTTTGCTTATTAGCTTCAGCCATAACAGTCAAGTAACCATACGTCAGAAATCCGCCAATCTTTAAATTGCATGCTGATGTTTCACCCGCTTTACTACTTGTGATAATCATGGCACCTGATTTCTTCATAAACAAATCTTCATAATTCGTTTCAACCTTTCTATTTATACAGGGGGCACTTTTACTTAATTCCAGTTTGGGTGAAAGATTTTCACTGTAAGAATTGCAGCAATCCGTTATCATGATACAAAGTCTCGGGCATTTTCTCTTAATAACATTGAACGTACCTTCTGCTGAAATAAGTTCATTCTCATAATGGGCACCCAAACTCATTTGAGGATATTTTGAAGTATCATGCAAAGAACGGGCACCATGACCACTATAATAAAGAAAAACCACATCATCTTTTCCACATTGAAGACGACTCAAAACATTGCGTAAATTCTGAGGCGAACAGCGATTAGCAACATTAACATCATATTCAAATGAAATTTTATTTTGCAAAGCTGCTTGAGCCTCTGCAAGCATACAACTTATCCGTTCGATATCCAACTTCACAGTATTACCTATAGATTCATCATTAGTGTCACCGAAAAGAATAGCATGAAATGTCTGTGCTCTGAGCGGAATATTAACTAGAACCAAACATAAGATTAATAAAAAAACATTTTTCTGTAGTTTCATAATCATGGGAGCTTTAAAAGAGTTTTTAAATATTCATTGTCAGGAAGAAGTCCTAAAGCGAATTTCACTAAATAGCGGGCATGTACATACTGCTGTCGACAATAGACCTTATCATCTTTCACAAAAGCTAATTGATTACCATTAAATGCTACAAGCAAGTACAGCTCCTCCTTATTTTCATCGACAAATTTTATCGCTATATTAGGTTCAAAAGGAGTTTTAACTATACTCCCACTCAGATCATAATTCAAGATATCTTGCAAAAAAAACTGTAGGATAGAATAATAGGATGCAGCAAGCTCACCAATTTTATAATCTATGGCGTACTGGGCAATCAATGTATCCTGTTCTGCTTTTTGGGGACGCATCTTATACCCTATCACTTCTGTTGGACTGTAAACAAACTGACATATTGTGTCACCTAATAAGACTACAACTTGACTGTCTGGAACGATTGAGTGATTATCTATCTTCCGTGGAATATTCTGACTACTTCTACAAGAAGCACAACAAAAAATGAACGCTGTAATAGACAGAAGAAGCATATATTTAGTTCTCATCTTTTTATATTTTTAAATGGATATTCTCGATATTAGGTGGTTATTCCACCTGTAAAATGCAAGTATTCTGTAGAAAGATGTCTATGTTTTCATTATGTTTCAAGTGCGTCTTCTCCAATTCCTCCTAAGACTGCTAAGCTTATTATACAACGAAACGTGGAACTGCATACTTTCATCTGTAGCCGAAGGTCCTAGGAAAACCCAACTACACAGACGACAGACAGCAATCCCACGCATAAGCGAGAGAACCACTGCACCAACATCTTGTGTAGTTTTGAAAATTTCCTAGGTTTTCGACTACAAGATGAAGCACAACGCTTCTTATTTTTTATCTAACAAATAAATCAGAATGCAACGCTTTCCATTCTCAACAAGCACAAAATTACAAAAAAGGTTTATATTAAAAAGGAAAAATTGATAAAAAATGTATCCGTAATTTACAATCCACAATATCTGTCATATCAAAAGGATTTAGCTATTTGTCCTGATAGGAATTCATTTCTTTTTCAGACATAATCTATCATCTTTAGTTGAACTAATATACTCATTATCTTCTATATTAAACAAATAAAGCTTGCATTTTGCAGAGTATTCAGCAAAAAACGTTTAAACTGTTTCATATATCGACTAAAAAATATCTACCTTTGCCCATCGACAACCCTTTTAATAACAGAATGATATGAGAACAGCAATTATCGGAGCAGGAAACATGGGCGGCTCTATAGCCCGTGGATTGGCAAAGGGAAGTATTATCCCCGCCTCGGATATCATAGTGTCTAATCCCTCACAAGGAAAGTTGGATGAACTGCAAGCGGAGTTTCCTGCTTTACAAATCACCCATGACAATCAGGAAGCCATCATCGGCGCCGAATTCATCATACTCGCTGTAAAACCGTGGCTTATCAAAGGTGTGCTGCGCGAACTGAAACTGAAAAGCAAACAAATTATCATTTCTGTTGCTGCAGGCATCAACTTTGAAGAGCTGGCTCACTACGTACCCGAACCGGAAATGACCATGTTCCGCATTATTCCTAACACCGCCATCAGCGAGATGGAAAGTATGACACTGATTGCCAGTCGTAATGCGACCAAAGAACAAGAACAACTGATGCTGGATATTTTCAATCAGATGGGACTTGCCATGCTGATTCCCGAGGAAAAATTCGCAGCCTGCACTTCCATGGCTTCCTGCGGAATCGCTTATGTGTTAAAATACATCCAGGCTGCCATGCAAGCCGGTATAGAAATGGGTGTTTATCCCAAAGATGCTATGAGAATGGTGGCTCAATCCGTAAAGGGAGCAGCCGAACTGATACTGAATAATGATACGCATCCCAGCGTAGAAATCGATAAAGTATGTACCCCCGGCGGTATTACCATCAAAGGTATCAATGAACTGGAACATGACGGCTATACATCCGCCATCATCAATGCTATCAAAGCGAGTAAGCAATAAGACTAACAATTAATTCATTAAATAAACAACCACATGGACGAACAAATTAAGCAAATAGCAGAACGCCTTCGCGGGCTTCGTGATGTACTGGAGCTGACCGCTGAAGACATTGCCCGTGAATGTGACATCTCCGCTGAAGAATACCGCCTCGCAGAGTCTGGAGAATTTGATATTTCTGTCAGCATGCTGCAAAAGATTGCACGCAGATACGGAGTCTCATTAGATGCACTGATGTTTGGCGAAGAACCGAAAATGAGTTCTTACTTCCTTACCCGTGCCGGAAAAGGTACCAGCATTGAACGTACCAAAGCCTACAAATACCAATCACTTGCCGCAGGCTTCATGAATCGTAGTGCTGATCCGTTTGTAGTAACCGTAGAACCGAAACCGGAGAGCGAACCGATACACTATAACAGCCATGCCGGACAAGAATTCACCCTTGTACTCGAAGGGCGCATGATGATAAGCATCGATGGCAAAGAGCTTATACTAAACGAAGGAGACAGCCTGTACTTCAATTCCAAATTGCCGCATGGCATGAAAGCACTGGACGGAAAAACGGTACGATTCCTGGCAATAATAATGTAATCATTAAATGAAGAATGAAAAATAAAGAATGAAGAATTGCCATGCGGCATACTTGCACGGTGCAACAAAATTCTTCATTCTTAATTCCTATAATTATGGTAGAAAGATTTTTATCACAAACCTCTTTCACTACACAAGAGGACTTTATCAAAAACTTTAAAATAAACGTACCGGAAGACTTCAACTTCGGATACGATGTAGTAGACGCCTGGGCTGCCGAACAACCTGACAAACCTGCATTGTTATGGACTAATGATAAGGGTGAACACCGGCAATTTACGTTTGCCGACATGAAACGTTATACGGACATGACCGCCTCGTATTTCCAAAGCCTCGGCATCGGCCATGGTGACATGGTAATGTTGATATTGAAACGCCGCTTTGAATTCTGGTACAGCACCATAGCTTTACATAAACTCGGTGCCGTCGTCATTCCCGCCACTCACTTGCTGACAAAGAAAGATATCGTGTACCGCTGTAACGCTGCGGACATCAAGATGATTGTTTGTGCAGGAGAATCGGTTATCACGGATCATATTGTAGCTGCCATGCCGGATTCCCCCAGCGTGAAGAAACTCGTCAGTGTAGGTCCCGAAGTAGCCGAAGGATTCGATGATTTCCACAAAGGGATCGAAAATGCCGCACCTTTCGTGAAGCCGGAACATCCGAATACGAATGAAGATATCTCACTGATGTACTTCACCAGCGGAACCACCGGTGAACCGAAAATGGTTGCCCATGACTTTACATATCCGTTGGGCCATATCGTTACCGGTAGTTTTTGGCACAACCTGACGGAAAACAGCCTACATCTCACCATCGCCGATACCGGTTGGGGGAAAGCTGTGTGGGGCAAACTTTACGGACAATGGATTGCCGGAGCAAATATATTTGTGTATGACCACGAGAAATTTACCCCTGCCGCCATCCTGGAGAAGATACAGGATTATCATGTAACTTCTCTCTGCGCACCTCCCACCATCTTCCGTTTCCTCATTCACGAAGATCTGACAAAGTACGATCTCTCATCACTGCAATATTGTACCATCGCCGGTGAAGCTTTGAACCCAGCTGTATTTGAGACCTTCAAGAAACTAACAGGCATCAAACTGATGGAAGGATTCGGACAGACAGAAACCACACTGACCATCGCTACCATGCCCTGGATGGAACCGAAACCGGGAAGTATGGGATTGCCTAATCCACAATACGATGTAGACCTGATAGACAATGACGGCCGTTCCGTAGAAGCTGGTGAACAGGGACAAATCGTAATCCGCACAGACAAGGGTAAACCACTGGGATTGTTCAAAGAGTATTACCGTGATCCGGAACGTACACACGAAGCCTGGAACAACGATATCTACTACACGGGAGACGTTGCCTGGAAAGATGAGGACGGTTATCTCTGGTTTGTAGGCCGTGCCGACGATGTGATCAAGAGCTCCGGTTACCGTATCGGCCCCTTCGAAGTGGAAAGTGCTCTGATGACGCACCCTGCCGTAATAGAATGTGCCATCACAGGCGTACCCGATGAAATCCGTGGTCAGGTAGTAAAAGCTACCATCGTACTGGCTAAAGAATATAAAGGGAAAGAAGGTGAAGAGCTTATCAAGGAATTGCAAAATCATGTGAAGAAAGTGACAGCCCCTTACAAATATCCGCGTGTGATTGAATTTGTAGACGAACTGCCGAAAACCATCAGTGGAAAGATCCGTCGGGTGGAAATCCGGAAGAACGATACGAAATAAGAAAAAAATATGAGGAATAAGCTACTTCTAAATCGTTTGCACCTTTTATGTTACTTTTTGATCGATTTGAGCTATTCGGTTTCCCGCAAACCACTTACATTTGCGACCGGAAAGTACAACTAAAAAGTTTAAAGCACATGATTACAAGTAGAAAGATTTCTCAGATTAACGTTTTCGCAGGTAGCCCCTGGGAAGTGGAAAGTGTGAAGCAATTGCTGAAGTCAGCTTACATCACCGCTTCAACAGAGGACAAAGGTAATGGCATTCACGTGTCTGTGCCTTGTCAGCAGTACACTGCCGCCATGCGGGTTATCAGTAACCGAAAGGCTTTATAAGACTGAAAAGAAAACGAAGTGAAAAAAGGACTGCCCGCCGGAAGATAATTCCGAACGGGCAGTTTTTTTATTAATAGATCACTTCTCCTCCTTCGGACTCTTCACTATATCGTATATCAAAGCGTCCCTCTGTTACACTCCCGCCACTGAACGTTCCACTGATAATCGTTCCGTTCATACGGGTGATATATGCCTTGCCATCTTCCAGTTTTACACCATCAAAACTGGCATTAATATAAGTACAGACAGCCCCCTGCCGTGGATTCACAAGCGTAAAATGCAAAGAACTGAAAACACCGGCGTCCGCACCAATCGTAACATAATGGTTACCGTCTTCATCGTAAGTACTGACATCCGGCTTTCCAAACCGCCCGGAAGTATGCACCCAGCCGTCTATCAAACAACCTAACGTATTTTGCCCCGTCGTCGTAGCTTCGGGCATCAGTGTCGGGTCCACCGACTTATCTTCCTCGCAGGCACAACAGAGAACCAGCAGGAACAGAAATAACAACTTTTTCATAACGCTCAAAAATGATAATTTAAACCGAAGACTAAAGATAACTGACCGAAATAACCGGTACCGGTTTTCGGATTTTCTACATTCCACCTCTCATCGTGATACTTCACCGAGTAGGTTTCCGTGCTGGATGCCAGCCAGTTCAGACGGGCCGAAGCTCCCCAATGGCTCGTCAGGAAATACTCGCCCGAGAGGGCCAGGTTACCTGCAAGTTTATCCATCGAAACATTCCGCGGCTTGCCATACACCTTACTCTTATCTTTATAAAACTGATAGCCTATTCCACCTGCCAACTGAAGTTGATAATGCTTCTTCACCATCGTCAAAGATACCTGCGGCGCCATGTAGTGCATCAGAATCTTGTCCGCCCCGGTGTCGTGCGTATTTTTATAGGAACTTCCCTGATACAGTGCTCCCACCCCGAACTTCAACTTCCGGCCGGCAACTTGTGCCAGATAGCTGACATCCCAAGCCACTCCTTTTCGTAAATCACTGCGATAGGCATCCGATCTGTCGGTGATTCCCATCAATTGTCCCAAATACCATGACGGTCCGGCATGAACAGAAAAAGAGGACCTTTTATCACCTGCACTTTGGGCGTACAGAGAGGTAGTTAACAATACCCCAACAAGAAAACAAAGCAAGTACTTCATAATGATTTGTATAGCGTTTTTCTTATTAAATGCAAAAAAATGAAAAGTACTGCACACCGACCGTTATTTCTGTTATCTTTTTCGTTCCACGTCTTGCGTACGGAAGAATGCTTCGGAATAGCGCGCTCCCCAAAGCTCATAACGCTCATACTGCGTCTCTACTTTACGGGCGAAGTTTTCCCAGTCCTTCTTCTCCAAAGGCGACCAGACATTTTCCGCCAGTGCTGACATACGTGGGAAAACGGCAAACTCCGCTTTCCAGGTAGTAGGGATATACTCAGTCCACAAGCACCCCTGCGCTCCCCAGACCAGTTTCTGTTGTTGCGTAGTCAGCGAATCGGGCACAATCTGAAAACCATATACTTTCTCCAGAGGCAACGGACCGCGCGGGCCGATTTCCGCTTGGGTACGGCTCTCTTTCAGATTGAAGTACGACCAGGCAGAGCAGGTGGATATGGTGCGGTGGTTCGTCTTCAACGCTTTCTTCCCAAATTCCGGACGGCGCCAGTTCATCACGATGCAATCTTCCGAAATACCTCCTTCAAGGATTTCATCCCAACCGATCAGCGTCTTTCCTTTACCATTCACCACATCCTGTACATAATGAACGAAGTAACTTTGCAATGCTTTCTCATCTTTCAGTCCGTGCTCACGCATGAATTGCTGCGTTTCTTCCGATTCCTGCCACCAACGCTTGGCACATTCGTCACCGCCCACATGGATGTATTGACCGGGAAACAAGTCACACAATTCGGAAAACACATCTTTTAGGAAGTCGAAAACTTCCGGTTTGGGAGCCAGCACGTTATTGAACTTATTGAAGATACCCCACGTCAGCGCTGCTTTCTTCGGCTCATCCGGCGTAGTACTAAATTGCGGATAGGTGGCAAGTACTGCCATGCAATGACCGGGGATATCTATTTCGGGTATCACCGTGATATAACGTTCGGCAGCATAGCGCACTATCTCGCGCACATCTTCGTGGGTATAATATCCGCCATAAGGCAATGGCTGGTATTTTCCCGGATAAAGTCCGAGGATTTCCCCTTCGCGTACGGAACCTTTCTCTGTCAGTTCCGGCCGGCATTTCATTTCAACACGCCAGGCCTGATCGTCCGTCAGATGCCAATGGAAGTAGTTAAGTTTATGAAGGGCAAGGTAATCAATATACTTTTTGATGAAATCTACGGGGAAGAAATGGCGTACCACATCCAAATGCATACCACGATAAGGGAAACGCGGATAGTCGTTAATTTTCACAGTCGGAAGGATAGGTAGCACACCTGCACGGGTGGGTAATAATTGTATAAGCGTCTGAATGCCATAGAATACACCCGTCTCGTCATTTCCTTCGACACGTACACCACCTACAGGGGTAATTTCTAACTGATAGCCTCCTGAAATTCCTCCATTCTTTTGGTTTATCAGAACGATACAAGGTTGTTCACCCGACTTTGGAAGTATTACTTCTATAGCAGACGACCTTTTCTTTCTGGATTTTCCAGACTTTGGGACTTCCGTTTGTAAGGGTATGCCGAGATAGCGATCCATATAATCAACCAAATAGGTAGCCGAAGATGCCAACACCGGTTCTGACATACGAATGACCGTATTACGTTGAATCAAATACTCTCCCTGTCCGGTTACAGTTATCTCCACCGGTTCGGGAATAATGCTAAAAGTTTTCTCCTGTGCCTGCCCGGCAAGCGCAGTTGCAGCAAAGGTTGCAGTCATAATTTTCTTTAAGTACATAGATGATGATGTATATTATATTGCAAATATAATCCTTTTGCAGAAAGATGTTTAAGATTTCCAACCTCTTTTTGACGAAAAAAGAAAGTATGACATTGAACAATACCACACAAGTGTTTAATGTATACCATACAAGTATTTCATATCTGTAACACAAGTGTTTTATTTACAGGATACAAGTATTACATAAGTACCCTAATAATAAGCCTTCCGTCCATATAGCAAGGTGATCAATCAATATTGAAAGAGTATAATTTAATATTATAGAGGCAAACAACTAGTTTGCATCGTGAAAATAAAACTGGGAGAATAATATCCTTCATTCTTCTCACTATGCCCTTCCACACGACTGCATTCCTTTATTCATCGGCCTTAGCGGGTGAAAGGGATAAAAGCACCCTTCCACCCGCTAAGGCCGATGAATAAGGAAGTGTAGAAGTGTGGAAGGGAATTAAGTTTTCATTGTTTTAAGTCAATAGATTAAAGAAGTACCAAAGCTTATGCACCATAATCTCACTTGCTCCTTGGATCTCATATAAAAGGACTTTCAGTCTGTAACACAACACATTAACAGTAGCCTTCATACATTTTTCCGGTTTACATCTTGGTTTACATGAACCGTATAATTCATAGGAAATGTCACTCAATTTAATGCTAAAGGATGCTTTTTCTTAAGAAGATATAGAAAAGAAAAGCTCCGCAAACACTTGGTTTACAGAGCTTTAAATGGTACTCGAAGCGGGACTTGAACCCGCACAGCCGCAATGGCCAAAGGATTTTAAGTCCTTCGTGTCTACCATTCCACCATTCGAGCATCCTATAAAGGAGAGCGGAAAACGAGACTCGAACTCGCGACCCTAACCTTGGCAAGGTTATGCTCTACCAACTGAGCTATTTCCGCAGGTCTTTTTTTGTAGAACGGGTGCAAAGATAAGGAGTTTCCCCGTTACAGCCAAATTTTTTACATAGAAAATGTTACAGTTTTATTAGTTCCTCACTTGCAAAGAAGTGCCGGACACAGTGACTTTATAATGCTTCAGATACTCTGTACCTTCCCCCGTAGGAAATCCGCCACTACTCAAATTATATTTGGTATGGCATTTAGGACATTCTGCCGTCCCCAATCCATCTTCCAAGACCTCTACCGAAACATTACGACTGGCCTCCACCGGACAAGCTGCATCATAAGCAACATAAGTATTCCCCTCTGAGAAAACACTCTGCCCGATAATCAATCCCGCATAGCCCACCGGCAGTCCATTTACATTCTTCTCTATCTTCAGAAACTGACCGGGAGTCGTAATCTTATAATAAGGAGACTGTGAAAGACTACATGAAAAATTAAAGGTAACGGAAGGAATGCTCGATTCGTAGGAATCACCACAACCGGTGACACACAACCAAAGCATTCCTATGACTATACAGAGTTTCCGCATACAATATCGTATTTATCGACCAAGCAAAGCTTTTTCAGCCACTTCCATTCCATGAAAATTGAAACCATCTACCACTTCCTGCATCAGCGCCGAGATTTCATCGTTACAGAGATTACCGATACTTCCCTCATGTGTGTGATGCACTTGCTTGCTGTGTGAGAAGTTTCCGGCTTCAATGTCCAATCCCACTTTCTTATAAGCATCCCGGAAAGGCATACCTTCGCGTGCCAAGCGGTTCACTTCTTCCACACTGAAAATAAGCAGGTATTTATCATCGTCGAGGATATGTTTGTTTACCTTTATCTCATTCATAATATAGGTAGTCATCTGCAAACAGTCTTTCAACTCTTGGAAAGCAGGCAAAAAGACTTCCTTAATAATCTGCAAATCCCGGAAATAGCCGGACGGCAAATTATTGGCAATCATCATGATCTGTTGTGGCAATGATTGCAGTTTATTGCATTTAGCACGCGTCAGTTCAAAGACATCCGGGTTCTTCTTATGGGGCATAATGCTGGAACCTGTCGTGCAATCATCAGGCAGCTTTACGAAACCGAAGTTCTGACTGTTGAACATACAAGCATCAAAAGCCAGTTTGGAAATAGTTCCGGCAATACTTGCCAAAGCAAAAGCTACATTACGTTCCATCTTGCCACGCCCCATCTGGGCATAAACAACATTATAGTTTAAAGAGTCAAAGCCCAACAAACGTGTTGTCATCGTACGATTCAATGGGAATGAGGAACCATACCCGGCAGCCGACCCCAAAGGATTACGATTACACATCTTGAATGCTGCCTGCAAAAAGAGCATATCATCCACCAGACTCTCGGCATAAGCGCCAAACCACAATCCGAAAGAAGACGGCATAGCTATCTGCAAATGAGTATACCCCGGCATCAGCACATCTTTAAAACGTTCACTCTGGCATATCAGCACATGAAACAGTTGTTCCACAGCTTCAGCAATCTCCTTAATCTGCGCACGCGTGAAAAGTTTCAGATCGAGCAACACCTGATCGTTGCGCGAACGACCACTATGTATCTTCTTACCTATATCACCCAATTTACGCGTCAGCATCAATTCTACCTGCGAGTGTACATCTTCCACTCCTTCTTCTATCACAAACTCCCCTTTCTCGGCAGCCGCATAGATATTTTTCAGTTCTTCAAGCAAAAGAGCCAGCTCTTCCTTCGTCAGCAGACCGATACTTTCGAGCATGGTGATGTGAGCCATAGAACCTACCACATCATGTTTAGCCAGATAAAGGTCCATCTCGCGATCACGTCCTACCGTGAAGCGTTCTATATCCTTATTTACCTGAACGGATTTCTCCCAAAGTTTCTGAGCCATTTATTTAGTGATTAATGGTTAGTGATTAATAGGGTATTATCGACAGCATATCCGCCATCTTTTCCAACCCTTCTTGCAAAGGTTTCTGGACCATACCTTTCATGAAAGGATTCAGTTCCAAGCCAATGGTCAATTTCAGTTTACATTCTGTTTCTGTTACCGGAACAATCTGTATCCACAGATTAAAGGGCAGTGGTGAAGTAGTTGTGGCAAACTTAATACACTTGCATGGTTCTTTCCCTACTATACTCAGCGCTATTTTACCCACGGGAGCTACTTCTATCATCATACTCTCCGAGTCAAAACTCAAGTTCTTTACTTTATCTTCCGGCAAGCTGTCTTTAAGCTTCTCCAGATTATTCAAATCAGATAGTTTCTCATAAACAGCCTCCTGTGAGGCAGGTATAGTTTTTACACTACTTTCAAATTTTGTCATATTTTGATTCTCTTTAAAAGACAAAAAAAGAACTATCCGGACAGAAACTATCCGAATGGCCCTTTTATCATATTAATTATTTTATAGTATAAACCGCCGTTACTTTCCAGCATCCCAATGTGCAGGGTCCTTACGCCATTCGTTCAGCGTTGCAATATCATCTTCTTCGATGTAACCCGTACGAAGTGCAACATCCAGAACCGCTTCATAATTCGTCAACGTCACCAAAGGAACTTTGGCATCCTTGAATGCTTTTTCTGCAACCGGGAAACCATAGGTATAAGCTGCAACCATACCGATTACTTCACATCCGTCGCGACGAATAGCTTCTACAGCCTTCAAGCTACTTCCACCTGTAGAAATCAAATCTTCAACCACCACAACTTTCATACCCGGGCGAAGCTCTCCTTCGATCAGGTTTTCCAATCCATGGTCTTTCGGGGTAGAACGTACATACACAAACGGCAAATTCAGCGCATCGGCAACTAAAGCCCCCTGAGGGATAGCGCCTGTTGCTACGCCGGCAATTGCATCCACCTGCCCGAAACGTTCCAATATCAAACGGGTAATCTCAATCTTTACAAAATTACGCAAAGAAGGATAAGAAAGTGTTTTGCGGTTATCACAGTAAAAGGGGGATTTCCATCCGGAAGCCCATGTAAAGGGATTTGCCGGTTGTAGTTTAATCGCTTTTATCTTCAGCAACTTCTCTGCGAATAGTTTTTCTAAAGTTCTCATAACTAAATTAGCTATTTATAGTAAATATGGCACAAAAATACAGAAACAGAACGAGAATAAAAAAAAGAATAAAGAGATTTTTCACTCAAAGTCGTCATTTTCGTCAGAAAGTTGTATACAATGACGAATATCTTTCATTTCAAAACCCCGACTCAGGGCAAAACGCTTCAATTTTCCATTCAACTCATACTCATTCTCCGCATGTATGCTTTTCCTTTTTGCAGTCAGCAACCTATCTAAAATAGACAAGTATTCTTCTTCATCTATTTCATTCAAGAACTGCCGGCATGTATTATAAGGAACTTTCTTCAATTGCAGTGCCTGCGCAATTTTCACTTTTCCCCATTTGGCAAAGCGATATTTATCATTCACAAAGGCACGGCAGAAGCGTTCTTCATCAATATATTTTTCATCTACCAACCGCTTGAGAATGCGGTCAATGGCATCATAGGGCAATCCCCAACGTTGTAGTTTTTCAGAAATCTCTGCACGGCAGTGTTCCGCTGCAGAGCAATAGGCAGCTACTTTATTCAGCGCCTCTGTTTCAGTAATATTCGTCATTTTTCGGCTATTACAAATCGATCATTATGAGAAATGTCCTTTTGGAGTCGGACAGCACGATATCCTGATTCACACAACATCGCTACAGTATCTTTTCCAAAAGCACGGTTAATTTCAAAATAAAGTTTTCCACCGGGCGTAAGCATCTCAAGTCCCAGCACGGCTATGCGACGATAAAAGCGCAAAGGATCTGTATCGGGCACAAACAATGCCAACGAAGGCTCCCAGTCCAGCACATTATGTTCCATCTCTTGTTTCTCAGCTTCAGTAACATAAGGCGGATTGCTCACAATTACATCATAACAGTCCGCCACACAAGGTTCATAGGTTAACACATCGCGCTGTTCGAACCGTACGGATGCCTGCAAAGCCTTACTATTAGTAGCAGCAATAGATAAAGCTTCTCCCGATACATCCCAAGCGGTGACTTGCGACTCCGGTAATTCTTTCGCCAAAGAGATGGCGATACAACCGCTACCTGTCCCAACGTCTAAAACACGAGAAACGGGAGAAAGTTCTTTCAACATCATCTCTACCAGCTCCTCGGTTTCCGGACGGGGAATGAGTACACCCGGAGCCACGCGAAAAGTTCTTCCCATGAAGCGGGCTTCCCCTAAAATATATTGTATCGGTTCAAAATTACGTAAACGGGCAAGAATGCTTTCCAATTCCTGTTCCTCTTTTACGGATAAAGTTATATCTTTGCCCAAATAATAATCTACTGTACGCTGCCCCAATATCTCGCAACAAATAAGCCTGGACAGATTGCCGGCTTCCTGCGGAATATAAAAATCCTGTAGTTTCTGACGGATGTAAGAGGCGGTAATATTCATAAATGGATATTTTTGGAGTGCAAAAGTAAGAATTATCCGAAAAGAAAGCACACATGGAAGAAGAAAAATACATGCGCCGCTGTATACAACTGGCGCGAAACGGACTTTGTAATGCAGCACCTAATCCGATGGTGGGGGCGGTAATCGTATGCGACGGGAAGATCATCGGTGAGGGCTATCATGTACGTTGCGGAGAAGCACACGCTGAAGTCAATGCTATTCGTTCCGTAAAAGAGACCTCATTACTAAAGCGTTCCACCATCTATGTGAGTCTGGAACCCTGCTCTCATCACGGGAAAACTCCCCCCTGTGCAGATTTGATTATTGAAAAACAAATCCCCCGTATCGTCATCGGCTGCCAGGACCCTTTTTCCAAGGTTGCCGGACGGGGCATACAGAAACTGAAAGATGCCGGACGAGAAGTAATCGTAGGAGTACTGGAAGACGAATGTCGACACCTAATCAAAAGATTCATAACCTTTCACACCTTGCACCGCCCATATATCACACTGAAATGGGCAGAATCCGCAGACGGGTTTATTGATTTATGCCGGACCGAAGGAAATCCTGTGATTCTATCCACTCCCTTGACCTCCATGCTGGTACATAAAAAGAGAGCAGAACATTCTGCCATTCTTGTAGGCACACGTACTGCTAAACTGGACAATCCATCTTTGAATGTACGCAACTGGTATGGGCGCTCTCCCATACGTCTCGTCATCGACCGGAAACAGAGTCTGTCTCCTACCCTTCATTTGTTTGACGGAAGTGTACTGACACTCGTCTTTACCGAACACTTTCAGGATGCTCTGCCCAACGTGGAATACCTCCCGATAGATTTCCAACAGGACATATTACCTCAGATCATGCAGATATTGTATGAGCGTGGTATTCAATCTCTGTTGGTGGAGGGCGGAAGCGCCTTGCTACAATCTTTCATCGATGCGGGGCTTTGGGATGAAGCGTATGTTGAAGAAAGTCCCAGATCACTGATATCCGGTGTTAAAGCTCCTGAAATGAACGATAAAATTAGTTATGCCAGTGAGCAATCTTTCGGCAGAAGTATACGGCATTACACAGCAACGAAATAGTCCGAATTACCTCATTTTGATGCTTTTTTATCGAGAAAAACAGGGGTATTATCTATAATTTTATATAAAACTTCCCCGGGATGCTGATTATAGAAAAAAATGTTCCTATTTTTGCAACTTGTAAATAAACACTATCTTTAGAAAATGAAAATAAAGTTTTTATCCGTAATACTGAGTTTTCTTCTTATGTCAATTGCCATAAGTTCGTGTCTTGACTCAGATGAAAATTATGAATATAGTTCCGATGCGACGATACGTGCCTTTGGTATTGATAGTATAACAAAAGGCGTATATTATAAGTTTACGATTGACCAGTTGAAAAGAGAAATTTATAATGTAGACTCGCTTCCTATGGGTGCTGATTCCATCATAAAACGTATCTTAATCGACACACTGACGGTAACAGGATGGGTAACTTCAGGTCTGAATGATACTGTATTCAACATGAACGACTCGGTTGACCTGAGAGAACCGATCAAACTAAAAGTACATGCAGCCGACGGAATCACTACCCGCGAATATACCATCAAGGTAAATGTTCACACACAGGATCCGGACTCACTGATTTGGAGAGAGATGCCATCACTGCCCGTTTCTCCGGCTTCCGGAAAACAAAAGTCTGTAGTACTGAATAAAAATTTAATTATCTACACCTCTACTACGACAGCCTATCGCAGTTCCGTAGAAAATCCTGCCAGCCTTCAATGGGGAAGCCCGATCACAATCAACGGTCTACCTTCAGATGCAAAATTAACTTCTATCGTTCATTTCAACAACCGATTATACATCACCACAGAGAGTGGGAAAGCGTTCGATTCCGACAACGGTATTGATTGGGCCGAAATGGATGTGCAAGGAATGCAGATGGTGACATTCGTAGCAGGTATTCCGGAAGACGCCGTAACGGGAAGTAAGAACAAACTTGCCGGCATCTTCACGAAAGATGGCGCCTATTACTTCTGCGCGAGAAATGCAGAAGAAACGGAATGGCAACCGAGTGAAGAGATTGTTCCTTCAGATTTCCCGCTGGAAGGTATATACTCCACTGTATTCACAAATGCAAGTGGCATCAAGCAAACAGTGATAGTGGGCAATACGGAAGAAACAGCCAAAGCGACAGTACCTTGGTCCACAATGGACGGGCTTACTTGGGTTGACATAAATACGCCTTCAGACTTTTTCTGTCCGGTCATGAAGAATCCGTCAATCATGTACTACGGAGGCTTATTCCACATGATGGGTGGAGATTTCAATATAATCCGTTCTTCCCTCGTAGGAATAGCTTGGAACGAAGCTGCCACGAAATTCCGGTACCCGACAAAGATTGAAATAGAAAAGGGTGAAGGCACAGATGCTAAAGATACGATTAAGTATATAAGTTTATTCAAAGACAAGGGAGATTACTCTCTGACCATTGACGCAAACCATTATATTTGGATTGTATGGAGCAGCGACGGTTCTGTTTGGCGTGGGCGTCTAAACAAACTGGGTTTCAAGCAACAATAATAAAATAGTCAAATTTCCGTTTCCTTATATAATTAAGGAGTAACAAGAAAACGGTATGACTATTATAAGAAATATAAAAATAGTATTTTGCCTGCTCATGTTCCCATTCTGTTGTGCCATGGCACAGGAAGAATATACTTGGGAGATGGGAGGAGCCATTGGAGGAAGTTTTTATATGGGAGATGCAAATAGCAGCATCCCGTTTAAAGACACAGGTATAGCGGGAGGTTTTATAGCCCGGTACTTACTGAATCCACACATGGCAATAAAAGGCAATCTGACAGCCGGCAGGATTTCCGGTGACACGAGAGATTTCAAAAATGTGTATCCGAATGGAGAGTATGCCACTTTCAAACGGACTATAATCGATTTGGGAGCACAGTTTGAATATAACTTTTTGGGATATGGTATCGGTAATACGTACCGGGGTGACCGTCGGTTTACACCTTATATATTAGGTGGATTGGGTTTTACGTTTGCACCAAAGCCTGTAAAGACGGTCTTTACGATGAACATCCCCATAGGAGTGGGAATAAAATTCAAAGCAACCCCACGCATCAATATAGGATGCGAGTTTACGATGCGGTTCAGCCTTAGCGACCAGTTGGATGTTACTCAACGGGAAGGTTTGCAACTGGAAGATCCATACCAGATAAAAGGAAAAGGTTGGAAGAATAAAGACAGTTATGCATTTACCGTCTTTTTCGTCACCTACGACCTCTTCCCAAGATGTAAGGAATGTAACAACTAAAAAAGATGCAATATAAAGAACAAATTGATTTGAGCCGGATACCCCAGCATGTGGCGATTATCATGGATGGCAACGGACGATGGGCGAAGCAGCGCGGACACGAGCGCAGCTACGGACATCAGGTCGGTGCAGAAACCGTCCATGTAATAGCCGAAGAGGCAGCCAGACTGGGCATCAGATATCTGACCCTATATACGTTCTCAACCGAAAACTGGAACCGCCCGACAGATGAAGTGGCAGCCTTGATGAGCCTTCTTTTCGACTCCATCGAAGAGGATACGTTCATGAAGAACAACATCAGTTTCCGGATCATCGGAGATATAGAAAAGTTACCCGCAAATGTACAGACACGTTTATACAATTGCGTAGAAAATACTTCTAAGAATACAGGTATGTGCCTGGTACTTGCACTCAGCTACTCTTCACGTTGGGAAATCACAGAAGCCAGCCGGCAAATTGCCGCTTTGGTGCAGAAAGGAGAATTGACACCCGAACAGATCGACTGCGATTTAATGTCAAAGCACCTGACTACCCACTTCATGCCTGATCCCGACTTGCTGATACGCACCGGTGGAGAAATCCGTCTGAGTAATTACCTTCTTTGGCAATGCGCGTATTCGGAACTTTATTTTTGTGAAACCTATTGGCCCGATTTTCGGGAAGAGGAACTTTGCAAAGCCATTTGCGACTACCAGAGACGGGAACGCAGATTTGGCAAAACCAGTGAACAAATCAGTTAAACTCAAACATATTTAATCAAAAACATAAATGCACTATCGTATTTTCTCTATACTCACAGCGTTTATCTGCCTCTTCGGTTGTGTACTGACAAGTGCGGCTCAAGATGCCAATGGCACCGATAATGATGCAGCAAAACCGGTTATTCTCTATTCGGGAACACCCAAGAAGTATGAAATTGCAGAAATTAAAGTAGAAGGAGTTAAGAACTATGAGGACTATGTACTGATCGGACTATCCGGTTTGTCTGTAGGACAAACGATTACCATACCGGGTGACGAAGTCACTCAGGCTTGTAAGCGTTACTGGAAACATGGTCTGTTCTCCAATGTTCAAATCACCGCAGATAAGATAGAAGGCGATAAGGTCTGGCTTACGATTCATCTGACTCAGCGTCCGCGTGTATCCGATATCCGCTATCACGGCGTGAAGAAGTCAGAGCGCGAGGATATAGAAAGCCGAATCGGTATGATTAAGGGCGGACAGGTGACCCCTAATGTCATTGACCGCGCCAAAACTTTGATTAAGCGCTACTTTGATGATAAAGGCTTTAAGAATGCAGAAGTTATTATCTCGCAGAAAGACGATGTATCCAACGATAACCAGGTGATCGTGGATATCGACATCGACAAAAAGGAGAAGGTAAAAGTACACGAAATCACCATCGTTGGCAATGAAGCGATTGCAACTAAGAAGTTGAAACGTATCATGAAGAAGACCAACGAAAAGAATAAATTGCTCAATCTGTTCCGTACCAAGAAGTTCGTGGAAGAAAACTTCGAGGCAGACAAGCAGTTGATCATCGATAAGTACAACGAATTAGGCTATCGTGATGCTATGATCGTAGAAGACAGCATCAAACCGTACGATGACCGCACCGTAGACATCTTCATGAAGATTGATGAAGGAGATAAATATTATCTGCGTAATGTAACGTGGGTAGGTAACACCTTGTATCCTTCCGAACAGTTGAACTTTATGCTTCGCATGAAGAAAGGTGATGTATACAACCAGAAATTACTGGAAGAACGTACCATGTCAGACGAAGATGCTATCGGTAACCTCTACTATAATAACGGCTATTTGTTCTACAGCCTTGAACCCGTAGAAGTAAATATCGTAGGAGACTCCATCGACCTGGAAATGCGTATTTTCGAAGGCCGCCAGGCTACCATTAATAAGATCAACATCAATGGTAACGACCGTTTGTACGAAAATGTAGTACGTCGTGAACTCCGTACCCGCCCGGGTGACTTGTTCAGCCGTGAAGACCTGATGCGTTCTATGCGTGAAATCCAGCAGATGGGACACTTCGACCCGGAACAAATCAAACCGGATATTCAGCCAAGACCGGAAGACGGAACTGTAGATATAGGTTACGATCTGGTATCCAAAGCTAACGACCAGGTGGAATTCTCTGCCGGTTGGGGACAAACCGGTATCATCGGTAAGTTGAGTTTGAAGTTCACTAACTTCTCACTGGCCAACTTGTTGCATCCGGGTGAAAACTACCGTGGTATCCTACCGCAGGGTGATGGCCAGACCTTGACCGTCAGCGGACAGACTAATGCCAAGTATTACCAATCCTATAGCATTTCATTCTATGACCCGTGGTTCGGCGGTAAACGTCCGAACGCATTCTCTCTGTCGGCCTTCTATTCCGTACAGACAGATATCAGTAGCCGCTATTATAACTCGGCATATATGAATAGCTACTACAACAGTATGTATAGTGGTATGTACGGTTATGGTATGTATAACTACGGTAACTACAACAGCTATGAGAACTATTACGACCCCGACAAGTCTATCAAGATGTTCGGTGTAGCAGCTATGTTCGGAAAACGTTTGAAATGGCCGGATGACTACTTCCAGTTTACCGCTGAGTTATCTTACCAACGTTATATCCTGAGCGACTGGCAGTACTTCCCCGTTACAAACGGTAAGTGTAACAACCTTAGTATCAACCTGACATTGTCTCGTAGTTCTATTGACAATCCGATCTATCCCCGTTCCGGTTCTGAGTTCTCATTGTCTGTACAGTTAACTCCGCCGTACTCACTGTTTGATGGAACTGACTACAGCAAGTACAGTACTACCAGCCAGGACGACATGAACAAGATGCACAAATGGATTGAATATCACAAATGGAAATTCAAATCCAAGGTGTACATCCCGTTGATGGACCCGGTAGCTGTTAAACGTACTCCGGTATTGATGGGCCGTGTTGAATTCGGTTTGCTGGGACACTACAACAAGTATAAAAAATCTCCGTTCGAAACATTCGACGTAGGTGGTGACGGTATGACCGGTTACTCCAGCTACGCAACGGAAAGCATCGCCCTTCGTGGTTATGAAAACAGCTCATTGACTCCTTACGGTTACGAAGGTTATGCTTATACCCGTCTCGGACTTGAGTTAAGATATCCGCTGATGCTGGAAACAAGTACCAGTATTTATGCGTTAGGTTTTGTAGAAGCCGGTAATGCATGGCATGATGTGAAGAATTTCAATCCATTTGAATTGAAACGTTCCGCAGGTGTCGGTGTCCGTATCTTCCTGCCGATGATCGGTATGATGGGTATTGACTGGGCTTATGGTTTCGATAAAATACGTGGTTCCTCAGATTACGGTGGCAGTCAATTCCACTTTATCTTAGGACAAGAATTCTAATTGTATCACAAAAACCAAACGTTATGAGAAAGTCTGTTTTATTAATGATCTTGCTGTTTGCCGTAGGCATGACAGCCAGTGCACAAAAGTTTGCCTTGATCGACATGGAGTACATTCTGAAGAACATTCCGGCCTACGAACGTGCTAACGAACAGTTGAACCAGGTTTCCAAGAAATGGCAGAGTGAAGTAGAGAAGGTTGCCGAGGAAGCCAAGACGTTGTACAAGAACTATCAATCGGAAGCCGTCTTTCTTTCTGAAGAACAAAAAGGAAAGAAAGAGGAAGCGATTGTCGCTAAAGAGAAAGAAGCTGCTGAACTTCGCCGCAAATATTTCGGCCCTGAAGGGGAATTATTCAAGAAACGCGAAAGCCTGATGCAACCTATTCAGGATGAGATTTATAATGCGGTCAAGGAAATATCGGAGCAGAAAGGATACTCTGTAGTCGTTGACCGGGCATCTGCAACAAGCATCATTTTTGCTTCTCCGCGTATTGATATCAGCAATGAAGTGCTTGCTAAGTTAGGATATTCAAATTAATTTCATACATTTGCTTCGCGAATATGGCCACACTCCAACATTAAAAATAAGCAAGCTTATTTTGTATTGCGTTCAGTTTGCACTATATTTGCATTTATTCAACGACTAATTATTAAAATAAACAATAAACATTATGCTTAAAAAAATCGCACTACTCGTGGTACTGTTCGCTCTTCCTTTGGGAGCGATGGCACAAAAATTTGCTCACATGAACTCTCAGGAGGTTATTGTTGTTATGCCGGAATATACTAAGGCACAAGCTGATCTCGATGCTATGTCAAAAAAGTATCAGCAAGAAATGGAACGCACTCAATCAGAATTCAACAAGAAAGTGCAAGAATTCCAGCAACAAGCAGACTCTCTGCCGAGAAATATAGCAGAAAGACGCCAGAAAGAATTGCAAGAGATGGCTCAAAGACAAGAAGAATTCCAACAGGAAGCTTACCAAAGCATGCAGAAAGCACAACAAGAAGCACTGGCTCCCATCTATAAGAAATTGGATGACGCTATCCAGGCTGTAGGTAAAGCAGAAGGCGTAGTCTATATCTTTGATTTGGCTCGTACACCGATACCTTATGTAGGTGCAGAGAGTGTAGATGTTACAACTAAAGTAAAAACCCAACTGGGAATTAAGTAAAGACATATCTTATTCAAAGATAGAAAAAGGCGTGGGCTGTTTGCAGTCCACGCCTTTTTCTATCTTTGAATAAGATAAGCGGCATCCCAGCATAACTTTTTCATGCAAGCATGAAAGTTCTGCATTCGGTTTGCATTATCTTTGTAGCCTATACAAAGTTTTTCTGTTATGAAGCAAAATTTACCCACTATCCCCGGCCCTATCGGTGTATTTGACTCCGGATATGGCGGACTGACTATCCTGAGCAAGATACGGGAGGCCCTGCCTCAATATGACTATATTTATTTAGGAGATAATGCACGCACTCCCTATGGTACACGGTCTTTCGAAATCGTATATGAATTCACACTACAAGCAGTCACTAAACTGTTTGAGATGGGATGTCATCTTGTCATTCTGGCTTGCAATACAGCATCTGCCAAAGCATTACGCAGTATACAGATAAACGATTTGCCCGGAATGGATCCGGCACGCCGTGTATTGGGTGTCATCCGTCCTACCGTTGAATGTATAGGTCACATAACACAGAGTCGCCATGTCGGTGTTCTTGCCACAGCAGGAACCATTAAATCAGAATCCTACCCGTTAGAAATCCATAAGCTTTTTCCGGACATTCGGGTAGAAGGTGAAGCTTGTCCTCTATGGGTATCTCTCGTAGAAAACAACGAAGCCGAAGGAGATGGAACAGATTATTTCGTTCGTAAATATATCAATGAACTTCTGGCGAAAGATGCACAGATTGATACTGTGATTCTTGGCTGTACCCATTACCCCTTACTTCTGCCTAAAATTAAGAAGTACATGCCGGAAGGAGTTACTACAGTGGCGCAAGGCGAACTGGTAGCCGAAAGCTTGAAAGACTATTTACACCGCCATCCGGAAATGGATATCAAATGCACGAAAGGTGGAAACTGTACTTACTACACCACGGAAGCGGAAGAGAAGTTCATTGAATCAGCATCCACCTTCCTGAACGAAGCGGTCACCGTACAACGAATAGAACTATAATCACTAATATTTACCGGAAAACAAACCTTTTCTCCGAAATACTTGTTATATTTGTAATATTAAACCTATTAATACTTACCATTATGAAATCAACCGACTATAGCCGCACAGTTGAAGTGTTCAAAGGATCACCGTGGGAAGCAGAACTTGTCAAAGGTCTACTCGAAAACAATGGTATAGCAACTATTATCAAAGACGGGCTTATGAGCACCATCGCACCTTACATAGCACCGGATGTAACCATTCTCGTCAGTGAGGAAAGATATGAAGATGCCATGGAGATAATCCGTGAGCGTGATAAAGGAAAAGACGAAGAATAATCCTTTCACTCTCTTACTGAAACCACATAAGAACGATATACAACACATGGAACAACAATTTTCGAGAATAGCTGTTAAAGTTGGCAGCAATGTCTTGACACGCCGTGACGGTACTCTGGACGTAACACGTATGTCCGCTTTAGTCGATCAGATAGCCGAACTGCATAAAACAGGAGTAGAAATTATACTTGTATCTTCCGGGGCCGTTGCTTCCGGACGTAGTGAAGTGCATCCGACCAAAAAACTGGATAGCGTAGATCAACGCCAGTTATTCTCCGCCATAGGACAAGCCAAACTCATCAATCGTTACTACGAACTCTTTCGTGAACATGGCATTACTGTAGGACAAGTACTGACAATGAAAGAGAATTTCGCAACCCGCAGGCATTACCTTAACCAAAAGAACTGTATGACGGTGATGTTAGAAAACGGAGTCATTCCTATTGTCAATGAAAACGATACGATTTCCGTAAGCGAGTTAATGTTTACGGATAATGATGAATTGTCCGGTCTGATTGCCTCTATGATGGATGCACAGGCATTAATCATACTCAGCAATATCAATGGTATCTATAATGGTTCTCCTACCGATCCTGCCTCGGAAGTGATACGGGAGATAGGCCAGGGCAAAGATCTGTCCTCCTATATTCAGACTTCCAAATCCAGTTTCGGACGTGGAGGTATGCTGACTAAAACCAATATTGCCCGCAAAGTGGCCGATGAAGGAATCACCGTAATCATTGCCAACGGTAAATGCGATAATATCCTTGTCGATTTGATTCAACATCCCGAAAGCACTCTCTGCACCCGCTTTACGCCTTCTGCCGAACCTGTATCCAGTATAAAAAAATGGATTGCTCACAGTGAAGGGTTTGCCAAAGGTGAGTTGCACATCAACCAGTGTGCTACCGAAGTGCTGAATTCAGATAAAGCAATCAGCATCCTGCCCGTCGGTATAACTGCCATTGAAGGAGAATTTGAAAAAGATGACATCGTGCGGATCATTGACTTCGAAGGAAATCCGGTAGGAGTAGGCAAAGCAAACTGCAACTCTGTTCAAGCCAAGGAAGCGATGGGGAAGCACGGGAAGAAACCCGTTGTACACTATGATTATCTATATATAGAATAAACAAGTCAACCCATTAAATAGGAGATTCCCTATTCACATCATTGAATGTGAACAGGGAATCATCTTGTTTAGTGATTTGAGAAATTCTGATACTGAGTTGATGAGAGAAGAATCACTACCCAATTACACTTTTAGTTTCCTAATACGCTTATTTGATCATTCTCTGCAGGCAATTTATAATAAAAGCCTACACTAAAGTTATATAGTGGATATTTCTTTCCATAAATCACTCTTCCTTTTCGGTCTTTCGGCTCATAATCAGGACGAAGTCTTGTCTCAAAACTATCGCGTGGATGAATAAAAGTACCATCTTTCTGTACCTCATCCAAATCTTCATACTTAAAGAAAGCCTTGTACGGATCGCTATCACGCAAATTTCCATGCCCTTGTAATCCATCTTTTCCCTTCGGACGGTCTTCTATAAATGAACGGGTACCGGCATATACCACTATGACATCTCCAACTAAAGGTTGCTCACAGGTTAACACCACATCATCACCATCTATCTCTACCTGTTTAATGATTTGTTTGTTTTCTTGACGATAATCGCGCAAGTATACCTCAAAACCATAATCCTTGATCTTAGGTATCAAATATGTATCAAATACCAATGGACGAACCGGCACATGGTACTTGATACGTATTTGAGTAGGAAGTGTTTCTCTCGCAATTGCCGTAGGTTGCAACGGCTGAAAGGGTTTGCCCTGCACTTGAGATTGATAATACACTTTTCCCAACATCTCGCCAAACCAGCGATATCCATTGCCGTCAAGATGTCCACCTCGGTCAGTCATCGGATAAATGGGCCCCGCACAAATAATATCATCATATTCGTTAGCCGCTTCCAGTTGAGCCATCGAGATTGAAAGTGTATCACGCATATATTGCGCTCCCGTCTGATAAGTGATAAACACCGGCTTATGGGGCTGACTATACTGTTGCTGTATATCTTTTTGCATATTATTCTTTATATTCACAAGCAGTTCCTTATACTCCCGTTTATCAGTCGTATTAGGCACATTAGCGCGTAGTCCCTTTTCCGGATTCGGATCATAGTTGAACTCACCTTGCATCCAGAAAATTGCAGGACAACAGATTTTCGCATCTTCCCGGGCAGCTACCCGGGCTGCCGATTGTAATGATGTTACAAACTCTTTATACGCCGTACGTGTCTCCGACTCCTTGGAGAGTTCTTCTACACTTGCTCCGCTCACTCCTACCGAAGTAGCCAAAATACGGGGCATCTTGGGTTGTTTCAACCGAAGGTGATTGACAGCTCCCAGTAAAGGACATTCGGCTATAGTGCCGGCTCGCCTGCTTTTGAAGTGCTTTTCATGAGCGAAAGCTTCGGAAACGGTTCCCACCAATGGTTCAAACTTAAGTTCTCCGGTATTTCCATAGTTTATCCACACTTGGTTGCCCAGCATGTAATTACCTTTGAAATGTTCCGTTGAAATAACCGGATAGGACTGATGTCCCGTTGACAGGCTCTGTCCATTCATAATAAACTGTATAAATACTTTATCCTTATCCTTCCCGGAAGCAAACAGAGAAGTACAGCAAAATAATATACTGCACAGCTCAATTACAATTATTGCAGTTCTCATTTTTTTAATATATGTGATAAGAATAGATAATCTGTGGATTATCTATTCTTGTCGATCATTCATTTAAATATATCCACACTTTACTTAAAGAATATGCTTGCACGCTGGTCATTGAGTATATACAAGTTTTCTAAATGCTTGTTGATGATGGCTTCACCACCTCCTACTTGTATACGATTACCACCCTCGGCACCAAACCCTCCCAATGCCGCTGAACGTACATCGGCTACATAACCAGGTGAACGTCCTTTTACATACGTATAACCAAAGAAGAGAGGAGTCACATCGGCCAGTCTGGCTTTCGCCTTCCATTCCAATTGAAGTTGTACGAACATTTCACCGGGGCAAACGGCTATTGCAAAGTCATTAATGAGGAATGTAGCGATATGGACATTTACCTTACGGTTTTTGTCTCCACGAGTAGAGAATTGTAACGAGTCTGTACGCATTTTGAAAGAGGTGTTATCACTGGAGGCATGTAATGCGTTGGCCAGTTTAATCACTTCAATGCCAAGCAATTCTCCTGTACGCTGAATGGGTTTGTAATCTGTTTTGATAGGATCATCGGGCCCAGAACGCCGCCGGCTAATCATCAACCCTTCTACATTACCGCCACCACCGGCTACAAAGAGACAGATAGCTTTGTTATCAAACGCTTCTTCAACCTTCTTACAAGCAAATCCAGGATAGTCGGCCGAAATTTCATAACTAAAACAACCTAGGTCTGCATGCATAGCATAACTCATAACAATGGCACGGGCATTGCCTTGCATATCTTCTACTTTGATTACGCCTACTTCGGGGTCAACCGGGCCAAAAGGTATCCGTTCGGGGTTTTCTACATTATAATGTTCATCGCCCACCCACGATTCGCGAGCCTTCCCGTCTTTACGGATAATAAGGCGATTGAAACCCAATTGCGGAAACGTACGCGTACCAGCCGAGATACGTGCAGGGAACATATTACCGATTGCTTCACCCACCACCTTAATGATGCACTCTTCAAAGAATGGAGTGTTGTCAGGTTTCTTTTCACGAGGTCTGGCATCAGCCATGTTAGGATCTTCGTGAGTATGCGAAGCACAGATCAGCAATTGCGTGATACCATATTTTTCTTTGCAGATATTGGCCACTCGGTCGCTATAAAAATTGACCAAATCGACAGATACTTGCGCTACACGCATATCACCTATCTCCATCACAAGAGCACGCGCATACACAGAGTCGTGTAGAGGGATGTTTTGTTTCGGAGTAATGTTTATTTTAGCCGTTCCGGCCATTAGCTGTCCTTCGGCAGCTTTGAGTGTGCCCGATAGGAAAAGACATCCGCAGAGCAGAATGAAAAGGAATGCTTTTTTCATGATTAAAATGTTATTATTCGGTTAATATTTTAATGTCAAAGGCGCATAATCCACTTTATGATTATTTTCAAAGTTCAAAATTAAGAGTACCCTATTAACTGAAGCATTAAAAAAACATTAGCATCCAATTAAAATAGCGTTAATTACAGTCACCCCAAATGGTAACTTTGTTAACCCCACACAGTAACTCCATTTACATACTGAGGTAAAGGTCGTTACATACCGAGGTAAAGAGCGTTACAATAGGAGGTAAAGGTCGTTACATACTGAGGTAAATGCTTTTACATCACAAGGTGAACACACTGTAAATACTATCCATTGATAATCAGCCAACTATCCAATTACGTTCCTGATAAAATATACATTAAAACACAAGCCGTTCATAACAAGATGCTACCAACGGCTTGCAAATATTTCCGATTCCGACATCTCCTCTACCATCTCAACGATGACGAGAAGCCGCTACAGGCTCAGTTGTATATTCCGCTTTCACAGTTTCATGAGGCAAGGCACGTATCTCTGCCGCAGGCCTTGTGTCATCGTTCGAATTATCGGAAAGGGTTACTGCAAAAAGAGCTACTCCCGCATCCTTCGGTAAAATCAGAGTCCTGGCATCCGAAGTTATATCAAGGCAGATTTTATACAAATAAGTATAAATATAGGACTCATTACCAGCCGCCCGACTACTGTGGCGATGGGTTCCGACATAAGCTATCGAAGCATCCTTCATATAACCTTCACTTTCACCCTTCCAACCCCACTGACCTATAAATCCTGAATAAAAAGGTATATTGAAGCTGTAATCTTTTCCATCTACTTGAAACGAAGCCTTGCGGTCACCGTGTGACGAGGTCACCAGCAAGTAACATTTCGTATATCCGTGTTTCTCAGGAAGGGTTATCGTTTGCCCGTCGCAACGGATATAGTTATAGTCGGCAGGATTATTTTCCATTCGGAATGTTATTCCCCCGGCTTCCACCACATCCGGCATCAATTCGGCAGCAAAAGAATTACCTTCTCCGTCAAAATCTCCCGACATGCTGAACTCGTCCACTGTAAGAGCACTCGCATTACATTCAATATCTATAGAATGATTTTCAGGCATCTCAAGACTTGCATTTTCCTTAAGCCGCACGCTGAAAGTGCGTGGTTGGAAAGCTGTTCCGCTAAAAACGACTTTATTATCCTCATATTTTGTCTCACCGACATACTCCTCAATACCATTCACCTCGCATGCACTTTCCACTGTACTTGCGAAAATAATTTCCGCATTTTCAAAATCCTTTCCATAAATTTCGTTCACCCTTACAATGTAACTCTTACCGTCCTCCGCTTTCTTTACAGCCTTTATCGCTACACCGGGCATATTAGTCTTGACGAACGAGAACTTGCGTCCCAATGTTCCTGCATGTTTCGGAGTGGTGAAAGAAAGCAAGGACTGATTGAATGCTTCAGCTTTCCATGCAGTCCCCGCTTCTGTTATATCAGATTTATGTCCATATATGGAATAGCTAAAAGTATGATGGCCAATATCCAAATGTTCTTGATGAGCCATATTGGGATCCTTGCCTACTGCCGGAGTGTTCAAGAGAGTAAGCCTCAACGTATGGTTGTCCGGTTTGTCCCATCCGTATTTGCTGTCGTTCATCACAGAAATACCATAACTACCATCAGCAGACGTTATGTCGGCCCATTGCTGGGCTACCACTTCATATTTGTTATCAGTGTTGTTGTCGCGTTCGATATAGCCTATGCCAAGGTCGTATGTAGCCATTTCATTCGACACATTCATTGGAAACTCGGCTTTAAGAAGGGTATTCCTTTCGTTCCAGTCTATCTCGTTACGAATATCTATCCGGTCATCCTGTCCACCTTCCGTAAGACTTATATATTGTACGAAGCTGGAAGTGCCGTAAGTACGTTTCACTTTGAGCGAAGCACGTACCGGTCCGTTTTCCGCCACGGAAATCTCAACGTTACCATCTACCGGCAGCGGTGTCTGGTCAATCGTTTTCTTGAACAGTTCCCATGCCGGCCATGTGCGCGATTCGCTGGGGGTGAAAAGCGCAAGACGGAAAGCCTTACCAGATTCCACCAACTCACGCCCGTTGCGTTTATCTGTTATCGAAGCAATGTCTCCGTTCTTGTCCAGTACAACTTTATAAATCGAATTCTCCACCACATTGCCTTCGGCTTTCAACCGCTTAGTACCGGACATTTTTCCGTTACGCACATCGCAGACCGAAAAGCTTACCGGATCCATATCTACCGGGAAAAGCACGGTGGCTTTACCGTTCTCCCATAAAAGAAGTTGCCCGGAAACCTTTTTCCCATTGGGGGTACCAACTATGATGTCTTTCGGTCTCGAAGCCATGTCCACTGTGGCTGTAACTATATCGCAACGGCTTTGGGCAACAGGATTGTAAACCACAACCGAAGCACCTCTTGTCCGCGTATCAAGTGCCCTACTTACCGCACCGACCGCACCTGTAGTGATTTCCGCAAATTCCGACTGGGAAATAAGTTCATCATTCCATGAGAAAGTATAAACTGCCGGAATACTTGTACCCGTCAGGTCATCATGGAATTGATGCCACAAAAATCTCTGCCACGATTCACGCAACGACTCTTCGGGGTATGCCGCCCCTCCCAACCATTCAGCCACCACTGAGGCTCTTTCAGCAGCATCAGCCAACTGTTCGTTGCGACGGTTGAAAAGCTTCATGGCTGCTTGAGATGTATAACAGCCCGTCGCATGCACATCCATAAGTAACTCTCCCTTGAAAGCAGGCAGTTCCGGATGCTTCTCAAAAGGATAATAATCATCAAACAACTGTCCCGAACGTGCACTTATCACCTGCACCGGCCCCTCACCCTTCATTCCTGTTTCGACCGATCTTACGGAAGCGATTGTAGGCGAACCTCCACGGTCTCCGGCTCCATAATAATGGTAGACGGTATTATTAAGACCGTTTTTACCTAAATCTATCAGTTTACCATTGTTACTCAACTCTTGTCCATCAAATCTTGAAACGTAGTCTTGGGCATGCGGCACGGCCATTATGCGCGAACCGTCTATACCTTCCCACAACCCGAACATGAACGGCAGTTTGCGATCACCATAAAACGGCAGTTTACGATGCTGGAGCTTCTGCGTGGAAAAGCCAATGATACCGGAATGGGCAGCTATCGTTGGCAAGGTGTACCCGAAACCAAAACAATCGGGAAGAAAAATATCATTTGATTTTTTACCAAATTCCTTCTTGAAAAATTCTTGTCCGTAAAGAAGATTACGAAAGAATGATTCCGGTGAAGGTATATTAGGATCAGTAGAATCCCACGAACTCCCCGAAATATTCCAACGGCCTGCCTTTATATAATTTTTCAGCCGTTCATATTCAACCGGATAATACTCCTTAGTCCATTTGTAACGAACCGCTCCTTCGAAATTGAAAATATAACCGGGATAATGGTCGATTAACCAGAAATTCTGAGTGAGTGTACGGTATAAATAATGGTCAATGGTTGTCTGTACAGTCCACAACCACTGTGTATCAAGATGGGTGTTGGAAACCATGTAGGCCTTATACGTCTTCTGTGCATCAACATGGGTACTTATGCCCAACGCAAACAACAGGAAAAAAATCAGTTTTTTCATCATATTAAATTAATAGTACATGACAGTTTAACTCTCATAAACGAAACCAGCCATAAGCCGAGTGTTAATCGGACTTATGGCAGGAACTAATTAGAGATCTATGTTCTGTTGCTTTTTATCGCATCATTTTAATGGTCAGTGTAACATTTCCACCCACACCTGACGTTAATGATTCAACAAACATCATACCTCGAACAGAGTTATCTTCATTCTTAAACAGGTAAGCCATGCCCTCATTCACTGTAGCCGTACTAAAGGTAGCGTATTCAATCATATTGAGATTGCGCATCAACGCGTCATTCGTCATATTATCAAACACACTCTTAGTGATGGGTTTTCCCTTTACAGCCGGTACACTTACAAAACTGGTAATGTAGCCTGCTTTGTAATCGGGCAAAATATTCTGCAGAATCAAGTCAGACGGAGAAACGAACAGGATCTCTTTTTTACCTATGTTATAGCCGAAACAGAATCCTTGAGGGTTCTTCATTGCTTTCATTTCAGACACTGTATACACTTTTTTGTCCTCAAATGAGAAGAAAAAGCCTAAGTAAGGATTATATTGCGCCCCCAAAGTCACGGTATAGGTATCAATGGGCTTAGCTATAAGATAGTGAAACGGAGTAGACACTGTATTACCTACTTGGTCAGTCACCATAAAAGAAACGTCAAAATCCTCCGTTTTACCTTCAAGCGGCACAGCTAACTTGAATATCCGAGAGATACTATCTCCTAAAATATCAGATGTCATCACAGAATCTCCCATGGTAAAGGACCGGAATTTTTGCTGGGCATATATTCTACCAACAATGGTGTCCACCTTCGCTTCCGGATCATCGGTCAGAGAGAAATCACTCGGATCTATCACATACGTATTTACATCATTATTGAAAAAAATGTATGGAGGCATCGGTGGAAGCGGACCTTCTTCTTCGCATGCAATCAATAACAACGGCAAAAAGAATAGTGCTATAAAATATTTTTTCATATTGCTTACTCTTTAATAATTTACTGTAACTGTATAGACGTTGGTTGTCTCACCATTTGGAGACACAACTGTATATTCAACCGGATTGGTAAAATCTTGCATTGCGCCCGATGCCGGTGTTACTACCGCTCCTTCCGACACAATAATCTCGGGGCGAATAGTCGTTTTATCAATTCCTTCCGGAATGGTAAGTGACACTGTGTGAGCTTCCTGATCGATAGTCGCATCAAAATAAATATTCTGATTCTGATACACTCGGAAGCGGGTCAAATTGGCATTTATGCTGGGTGGAATCACTAATCCGTCTTCGGGTCTTGTGCAACTGCTCATTATGCATACAAGCATAATAAACAGATAGATATATTTTTTCATATTTCTCATTCTATTTATTAATTAGCTGCTGTTGATAACTTAGGCCAGTTCGGATTTTGCTGAAGTGCAGGGTTCATCAATATTTCTGATGTACCAAGCGGGAACAGATAATCCTTCTTCTGGAAGATTAACGGCCTTTTTACATTCACAATATTATAGAAACCTCCGTCTTGCGGTTTAGGAACATCATATCCTTGAATGTATTTACCATTCATCACTTCTTCTGCTATTCTCCAGCGACGGATGTCGAAGAATCGGAAATCTTCAAAAGCCAACTCTACACGACGCTCGTGCCAAATCTTCTGACGCATCTCAGCTTGAGTCAGCCCAGTAGGCAGATCAGGCATACCTACACGGTTGCGAATCCGGTTGACAGCATCATAAACTGCTTGAGAAGGAGTAGCATCAAGCTCATTCTGTGCTTCTGCAAAATTCAACAACAGTTCATTCAAGGCGAAAATACGAGTGAAGTTTCTGCGGCAATTACCACGACCGCCATTGTTTGGATCTGAATCCGAGAACATAGGATCGATGTACTTTTGTAAACAAATTCCAGTGAGAACAGCTTCCGCCCAACCGTGATTATTCGAATCCGAACCGCCAGCCCATGGCTGATAAGTATATTTATCATACTTGGCACCAGGGAATGCGAGGGTAGCCTTGAAACGAGGATCACGATCTTCGCCCTGCTTGGCGTTAGTAAAGTCGTAACCACTTTCCGGATCTGAAGGCATCAATCCGCTGGGATACATCTCAAATTCCATAGCCAACTGATAACTACCGTTCATCCAGTGGAAACCATTTTCCGTACGATTTCTCCACTGTGCATTGATACCTTCCCAGCGACCGTCAATAGTAGGATGAGAAAGCCAAATGATTTCCGGCGTATATTTAAACTGCCTATCAACAAATTTGCGATAATAATATTCCCAAGTACCCGGTTCCAACTCCGGATCGTCAGGTTCAGACTGTGGAGATTCCAAAGAGTAAGTGGGATCATCCATAACCTTTTTACAAGCCTCAACAACCTTTCTCCATCTTGATTTGTCATAATTCATATAACACTGGATATCAGTATACTCGGATGACACAGGAGAATCTGTATTAAATAACGGGCTGGCAGCCTGAAGACGTAAACGGGCTATACAAGCATAACAAGCTGCACTGGTAGCCATACCGACCTTATTAGGAGTGGCCGCAACATTCGAAGGAAGATCCCTGGCTGCCATTTCCAACTCGTTACATACCCATTCTACTGACTCTTCAAACGTGTTACGAGGCTGATTGGTCAGCTCTGTATAGTTGTTAGGATCCACAGAATGGTCTAAGATGATAACTCCTCCAAAACGTCTGATAAGCTCTTCATAGAAGAATGCGCGTAAAAATCTGACTTGCGCTTTCATCAGAACTTTATCCTCTTCTGATCCCTGCGCTCTATCTATGTTTTCCAAGAACAAATTAGCCTTACGAACTCTCGCATAGGTATTTTTCCAGAAACCGATAGTAGGGATGGAACCTTCCTCACCATCGCCACCACCGTCATCCGGCGTCCACATACCAAACTGGACTTTGTCCGTCCACAAGGGGGCGTAACCACCGATTCCATCATCTGCAGCACAGTCATATATCACTCCGCGAGCAGTCACATTATAAGCGTTACCATACATTTCAGAGTAGATATCATTCATCACTTTTTTCGCCTCTATCACTGTTGCAAAGGCTTTATCGATATCCATATCATTACTTGCAGGTTTATCCAGATAATCCTGACATGAACATAAGAGCATTGTAAGCCCTAACAATAAATAATTTTTCTTTTTCATTTCATCACTTTTTTAGAATGACACTTTAACTCCGACATTGACTACTTTCATCAAAGGATAGCTGGCATTTGTATTTTCCGGGTCATATACCGGAACTTTATCCCAAGTCACCAGGTTTATTCCATTGACATAAAGACGAGCATCAGTTCCTCTAATGGCTTTCATCCAACTATCAGGAAGTGTATAACCGATCTCTATATTCTTCAAACGGATGTAGTTACCGTTTTTCAACCAGAAGGTACTGCTTCTGTTTCCATCGTTACCTGTCGATCCTATCGCAGGGATAAGACGAGGCAAGCTCGCGTCACGATTCTCCGGTGTCCAGCGATCTAACCATTCAACAATAGGTGTACTGTTTTCGTTATTGAACGGCATATTGGCACCGGTTCTGAAATCATAGTTCACATTGGCTGCTCCCTGGAACAGACAGCTAAAGTCAAAATTCTTGTACTTGAAGCCCATTTTCACACTGTACATTATTTCAGGAACATTGGTAAATCCTATCGGATGCTGGTCATTATCGTCTATGACACCATCACCGTTGATATCCGCATACTTGATATTACCCGGATAAAGAGGTCCGAACTGAGCGGGACTTCTCAAAATTTCTTCTTCCGACTGGAACAATCCTTCAGCGATAAATCCTCTAGCCTGACCTACGCGGTAGCCTACCTGCTGCAAGTATGGATAAGCTCTCGGAGTTTCCGGTCTTTCGAGTATTTTATTGCGGGCAAAAGAGAACATACCACCTACAAAATAATCAAAGTTTTTGTTTAACCTTTCGTGCCATGTTCCGTCCAGCTCAATACCTTTATTTTCTACCTTTCCTGCATTGGCTGTAATCGCAGGTCCTCCATAGGTGGCCGGAACAATATCTATATTGGTAAGGATATTGGTTCTTTTTTCATAGAACACATCAGTGGTCCACTCGAAGCGATTATTAAACCAACGGGAGTCAAAGCCGAAATTGAACTTATGAGCGGTTTCCCACGTCAAGCCAGGATTTCCGTTACGGACTTCTTTCAATCCACCACCGTTTCCTGTTCCGCCTTTATTGATACCGAATTTAGCATCGCCACCGCCGCCCCAACGACTTTCGTAGAAGAAGCGTTCGCCACCAATATTATCATTACCTACCATACCATAACTGGCTCTCAGTTTCATGTAATCCAACACCTTGTTTGATTTGAACCAATCTTCTTCTGTAAATACCCATCCAACGGAAGCGGAAGGAAAGAAACCGAATCTATTGCCCGGAGCAAAGTTCTCGGAACCATTGTAACCGGCGTTCACCTCGGCCAAATATTTGTCTCTGTAACCATAAGTCACACGCCCTACTATTCCTAAACGGCGATAAGCAACTTCCTGATCGCGTACGGTATTCTCTTGTGCATTCATCAATATCAAACCGGAAACGGCATGCTGTTTATCACTACCAAACGTATTGTTATAGCGGATAGAGGGCTCAATTACGTATCTGGTATTGTAGGAATTAATATTTCCTCCAAATCCTAACGGACTGCCGATTACCATATGAGGATAGGTTTCAACATTAGGACCAAAAGTAAACATATCATCATCTTTTCTGTGATCGTATGTATATAAGTTGTCGAAGTCGAAAGAGAAATCAACATTCACACTCAATCCCTTTACCCATTCCGACAAGTCGGCGGAAGCACCCAATGTAGCAGTAATAGCCGATTCTGCTTCCTTAGAATATCCATGAGATACCAAATGGGCAAGCACATTGTGGTTAGTCGTAGGAGGAGCCCCCCATGTACCATCCGGATTGCGAATAGGCGTCACATTTGGACTGGCTACACGAGCACGTTCAAAGATGGAGTTCACTCCAGACGACGGGCGACGCTTATCGCCAATTACACCTGCCAAGGTCAATTTAGCTGAAATAACATTGTTCAACTGGAAGTCAAGGTTACTTCTGAAGTTATACTTGGTATAGCTTACATTAGTACTATAATTATCATTGTAAGCACCACGGCGGAATATACCTTCTTGTCTCAACACATTAGCAGACACAAAATATTGCATTTTCTCCGATCCACCGGTAATGCTGGCATTGTACTGTTGCATATAAGCATTTTTCTTCAACACTTCATCAAACCAATTAATATCAGGATACAAGAAAGGATTTCCTCCTCCACTTTTATATATGTTCAACTGATCCTGTGAATATTTGGGAGATTGACCATTGTTCACCAAAGCTTCATTTGTCAACACGGCCATATCATACGCACCTACCAGTTCGGGCATTGAAGAGGGCGATTGCAGACCAAAGTCGGCCGAGAAGGAAATGACAGGTTTACCCACTGTACCGCGCCTGGTAGTAACAAGTACCACACCATTCGCACCACGTACACCATATACAGCTGTAGCCGAGGCATCTTTCAAGATACTGATATTCTCAATTTCCGAAGATTCCATCATGGCAAGTCCTTCCTTACCACGATCAATACCATCAATCAAGATGAGCGGGTCTTGTCCAGAACCGAATGTACTGATACCGCGAATATACAAAGTCGCCTGATCCGCCCCTGGCTCACCGGAACGTTGTACAGTAATCAAACCTGGTAATCGCCCGGCTAAGGCATTGGATACATTGGATACAGGACTTTGCTTAAGCTCCTTTACCGAAACTGTTGCGATGGCACCCACCACCGAAGCTTTCTTCTGTTGGCCATATCCTACTACCACCACTTCCTCCAATTGTGTCTCATCCGGAGACAGGGAGATGCGGAAGAAATTATCGCTTGCTTTAACTACCTGCCGATAATCTTGATAACCGATATAAGATACTTTCAATGTATCTCCCGTTCGTACATTATCCAATTTGAATACCCCATCCACATCGGTGATTCCACCATTAACCGTACTGTTAGTTACTCGAACTGTGGCACCAATCAATGGTTGATTGGTTTCATCCAACACCAAACCTTGGATTGATTTGGTCTGCTGCGCATGGGCTACGCCAACTACAAGCAGCAATGCGCTTATGCCCACAAACCGTCCAATTTTTCTTTTTATATTTGTTAGTGCTCTCATAGCTTATTTCTTCTTAAAAATAATTTTCTGACAATTCCAACCACCAGGGGTGATATCCACACGTAATTCATGTTGTCCCTTTGTAAGAGAGAGAGTGACAGGGTCTGCCGGCGCATAGAAATCCCAGTTGCCTGTACCTACTCCACCTACTCCTGTTTTACCCTCTACTTTCTCACCTCCATCTACCGAAAGCCAGAAGGGTTTGTTTGCTTCATTAGAATAGAACATGAATGCGTCATAGTCACCGTCTTCCAGTACATTAATGGTATACGTACACCACACTTCAGGACCATCATTGTTACCAAGCAAACTGGTATAGAGATTACCATCATTGTTACGTCTAATAGCTCCACCATCACCGCGATTCTCATTATTGATAAAGTCTGCAGTAGTCAACTGTAACGTACCAGGTATATTGTTGTAAGTCAGATAGTCATATCTGGAGATTTCTTTGCCACCAGATATGATTCCAACCTGTACAGGCACAAGCCAATAACCGTCTGTTTTAGCATCATCTACCCAAAGACGTTTCCCTTGTTGCATAGGCATCGTCAACGTCTCCATTTCACCCGGTACTGCACTGGCAGTTTTAGCCATTTCAGTGCCCTCATAATAAAGCACATAACCATCAATACCTGTAATAACAGGATCTTTGTGAATTCGGATATATTCAGTAGTTTTATTCGGGATATCATTACTGTTGATAGCTGGATTCAATCCTACAAAGTCTGCTCCATCATCATAACCATCAATAGTCACTACAGGCGCATTAGCTAGTGTTTCTGCTGCTACAGAAATGTTACCGGAATAGTCAATGGCATACACTTTCAATGGTTGAGTGATATCACCCATGATAGAAGCAACAGTAGTTTCTGCATCTACAGTCATGGACGAAGTACCCAACTCAATTCTAAACTCTTTCACGTCATTGTCTTCAGGACTTTTCCATACAGCAAATGCTGTTTCATCTCCCATTTTATAACCGGTCAAATCAATTACCGCACCGGGACTCACATTATCGTGTACCCATGGTTTGGCACTAATCGTAACGCCATAAGCAAGTTGACCATTCTGATTTTCCGTCTTAACCATAAATGTGTACTTCTCATAGTTAGTCAAACCGGTAAAGACAACTTCCGTATCAGTACCTCCTACTACCTGTTCTTGACCAGTGTTCTGGTTAGTCACATGGATTGCTTTCAACGACTCTGATAAGGCTACATTCCATGTCAATTTGATTTGTCCATCAGCTCCCTCGGCAGCCAACTTGTCTACATCACTGGGCGGAATAAATTCAAACTGCCCCGGCACATCTGTCACTGGGAACTTGTATTCCTCACAGGCACAGAGACCAAATACAAGACATACCAGCGGCACAGCTATCCGATAGTGGCGCTGTTGCTTCTGAACACACGGAAAACTCCGAACCCGTTCTTTCTCGCTTTTGTTCTTCTTAAAAAGGTGCTTTTTCATAATACACTTTTCTTTTTTGTAATTTAATTAACAATTATCTTTGTTTTTGATATATTAAAAACGAAAGCAAAACTATAAGCAAACCATTAATAAATCATATAAAAATTACATAAAAACTAATTAATATTGCATTAATTTTAAGCTTTCTAGTAATTTTAGTATGAACTCCTATAGCTAAAAGCAATTGATTTATAAAATTGCTAAGAAACAGCTTACTTAATGCTTATGCTGTTGCCGATATGACAATATCGGATCGTGAAGATTGGGATATTCAATCTATGAAGACATTATATATCAGAAAGCCATTAATAAGCACTCTAAAATCGCCTGTATATACAGCATTCACAACAATGCGCATTATTACAGAAAACAAAAAACGAAATAAGCGAATAAAAGGAAACGAAATACAGCAAATATTTCTGCCATCTTATTCGCTTAGCTTCAATTTAATTAAAAGATTCTAGGGCTTCAAGGAAAGAACTACCAACAGGAAACTTTACAAAATAAAGAAAAGAAATTCGAAGGAGAATAAAATATTCTTCGCATTTAGCCCCGTATTTCTTTTATTGAAGCTATGCCATTCAAATAGAAGAAATACAAGGCTAAAAGATTCTTGATATACTAGTCGTATATTTGGGGGGCTTTTGAAGACTTAACTAAATAGTCCTCAATATTAATATTAAGATATGCCGTTCCATCACTAGGAACAGAATTTGAGGGATGAACATCATCCTTATGAGGATATGCAATAATATCAATCTTTTTCACATTTTTCCCTAATTTGGGGAACAACAGACTGACATAGATGGCTTTTCCATTACAATTTTGAATGATCATGAGTTTACCCAGTTCTCCTCCCCCATCATATCCACGTACTTTATACTTATCTCCTGTTACTCTATCTACAATGGTGTAACCTTTACCATAGTTGAGCCATTGCCAATCCCAGTATATAGGTTGCAGAAAGGTAACTTTTGTATCGTTTTCTCTTATTTCTATCGAATGTAAGGAGGTATTTGTACCAACAGCCCGATTATATGGCCATTCGGCTATTTCCAAACTATCCGTAGGAGCTATATAGGCTACTTTATACAGCTTTTGATTTACACTATCTTTACGGAATAAGATTTCTTCGGATAATACCTTATTCATGCTGTCTCTTATGGCTTCCAATTCATACAAACTCTTAGTTTTCAATGTGAGATTTTGACCAGAAACAATCAATGGAAACATTATAATACAGAGGGTAAGTGTGTAATTTTTCATGATATAATTTATTTTTAAGTACTTCTAAAAGACATTTCATTCTCTCTTTGTTGATTATTGACACCGATCCGAAATACATTAACACTCAATAAAGAATCATATCAAATTTCGATAATAGTATTCAGATTAATGATTTTTCCACCTGAAATACAGAACTATCTATTTTATTGTTTTAATATATTAAGGCAAGAGTAAAGCTAAGACTGAGTCCTTAACAGATCACATAATAACTACATAAAATTCTTATTTATTAACCACAAAGTTCCTTATTTGACATTCCGTGCCCAACGAACGGGGATTTTTGTCGGACGAGATACGCAAGCGCAATGTATGCTCAGTGTCCTTCAACTCTGTCTCTAACATATATACCCACGGAATATACAGGGCTGAACTCCATGCTGTATAAGTATCCAGTTTCTTGAACGGTGCATTATCCACACTATATTCCAGTATACCTGCCGCCGGTCCGCAAACACAAAAAATCCCGATAGCCCTTCCTTTGAAAAGAAGTGTCAACCGATCGCCCGGACGTGTTGCTTCCAGCATGGGAATATGTACAAATCCTTTTCGCTTTTCATATTTATTGTCCGGATTCCAATCGTCTATAATCTTCCATCCACGACCGATACGCGCACGACTGAGAGGGATAAAATGCCCTTTGGTGTAACTGTATGGATCGAGTTGCATGGTAGGAACATCATGCGGCCGGCGTATACTTTCAGCATTTATTTCCCTCTGCATGGCGTCCAGCAAATTACTGATGGCTGCAGTATAAATAGATTGCCCATAAGGATGAGGATGTGCGTATCCAAAATCTTTCCAAGTAAACTGCCCATCCTGCAACCGTTCTGAAATCTCTTGTGCCAAATTGACGGACGACACCCGATAATGATTTGCCACCCGCTCGTGATTTAAAATAGCATCCGGCATCTGCCGTTTAGCAATGATAGGCAGGAAGCCGTCCGTTGCAAAATGAGTCAACACGATATCCGTTTCCGGATTAACTTCCAAAGCATGACGGATTTCTCCCTCCACTCCCCGCACCTGCTCCTCGGGCGTAAAACCGTTTGTCATATCGTTTGCTGATCCATCAATGAACAACAAGTCTATCTTACCTTTCGACAATACGTCGTTGTCCAAACGGAAGGCTCCGGGAGTACTTCCCGTAGAACTGATGCCAGCTTCTACAAACTCAAAAGCCGTAAAAGGGAAACGCTGTTGTAACTGTTGCTCCATCATGTCTTTCCACCCCACCATCTCTGTGATAGATCCACCGATAAAAGCCACCCTTCCCCGACGTTCCCGTTCAAACTTAATGAACGAGTTGTGCAAACTGCCACGAATGGTATAGTGCTGGTATTTCTTATACTCCGGCTGTTGACGCATAATAAAATCGACCACAGGTTGAGGATCTTCAAGACTATGCGGATGGTGATCGCATCCCGGCTTTATTATCAATTCTACATTTCCACCCAATGCCAAGTAACGTTTACGTATCACCATCATATTCTCCTCAATCGGTACACTCCGATCGTTATCTCCACACACACTGATAATAGGCACACCCGCTTTAGCCAATGGCTCCAAATTGTCTATAGGATTGCCGTCGAAGCGGTCAATGGTTTCTTCTGTCAGATTCCATTCTTTCAATAAAGTTTTCCATGCCGCTTTATGGAGTCTCTTCAAGCAAGTAAATACATCACTGAGCGGTGCGTCAAGGTAGAGGCAAGCAACATTATCCGGATTTCGGGAAGCCCAAACAATGGAATAGAGTCCTCCTCGACTAAATCCTTCCATTACTACTTTAGAAGAAAGCCCGTAATTCTCCACCATTTCCTTGTAGAAACGGTTGCCCAATTCAATAGCCCATGGACTGGCATAATCATTTGTAACATCCAAGTAAACCACGTGGAAGCCTCTTTCCAACAGAGCTTTATCAACAGCTGGAAATGCATCGAAGAAAGCCGGACGCCATATCCACGGATTACCGGTAGCTGCTTTTTGGGGTACAACAATAATAGCATCACGCCCTTGGAATTTGAAATCATAACGGTCCCCTTCGTACCATTTGCTTTTAGAAATACAGTTTTCACTTTTCCCCTGAACGGGAATTGAGTAAAAAGATACTGCCAGCCCCAAAAGCAGGCAGAAGAAATAAGAAAAATATTTTATGTTCATAGCAGTCTCATATACAGGTCATTAAACAACTACTTCATTATAACCAACTTTTACTACAAACTAAGTATAATAAAGTATTTAAAACGAAAAATTGTTTTCTAATATATTAGAACCCGATTAAATTTTACTCCGCATTATTAAAACAGATTCTTACAGAAAACCGGATGAGAAGATTATTTCTTCCAGCTTACTGTATGGAAAGAGTGAGGTGGTAGAGTTAATGTAACTTTCTGTCCCCCTATTTCAAGACTCATCGTCTCTTCCGCATCAGTTACATTAGCAACAATAACACTGACAGTGCCATCCTGATTTACAAAAGCCAGCATATTTTTATCTGACGGTGTTTCCAGTCTATAGGCACCCGTACGCACAAAATGCCCTAAATGCTTCATTAGATAGAACTCCGGATTATACGTCACGGTCTGTTTCTTCTTATCAATGGAAACCATCGAATTCTGATTCCAGCCCCAAGGACTGATACCCGGACTAGGAAGAATCATATTCCAATAATGATAAGAATTGATACCATTACTGAAATAATGCTTCATCAGATTCCATGTATATTCGGCATAATCCCATGTATTTGCTCCGTTGCCACATTCTGTTTCAGTTTGCATCAGCCTTAATTCAGGATATTCACGATGAATGGTTGGAATAGCCTTTTTCCCATCCCACTGGAAGCCCACTCCCTTTATGTATTTAGCAGCCTGCTCGTCCTTCAAGGCAACACGCACATAATCCGGATTGGCCGTATTAATGGTTCCAAAATAAATATCTGTTTGGATATTTTCTTTTTCAAAAGTCGGTCCCAGATAATGTCCCAAGAAGAATGTCAAATCTTCCGTACGCCATTTACAACTGGGGAACACCTGATTGGAGCAAGGTTCATTCTGCACATGGATACATTCCAGCGGTAATCCTTCTGCCTCGTAGGCTTTAATGAAGCGTGCAAAATAATCGGCATACGTCTTCAGATACCCTTCTTCCATCCGGAAACCGGTACTAAATTCAGCGATTGTTTCTCCCGGCAAAAGCCCGTTCACATCTGCTTCTCCCGACGGACGAACAGCGGAAGCATAATGATTATTTGTCTTCATCCATACCGGAGGGCACCAGGGAGAAGCCCAAATACGCAGGTCAGGATTTACCTGACGGGCAGCCTTAATATAAGGAATCAGAATATATCGGTCACGGTCAATATTGAAATTCACCAGATTAAAGTCCTCCGCAATATCAGCCGAAGAGTAGAAACTCATAGCAAAGTCATTGGCTCCCATCGGAAGACGACAATAATCAAAACAAGCCCCTTCTTTACCAAATATAGCTTGAAGAACAGCCTCACGATCTCCGGTCGATAATGCATTCAGTGCGTCCCAACCCATTTCATTGAAGCAGCCGCCTATACCTGTAATCAACTGTAAGCGTTGAGTCGGGTCAAGCACTATTTCTTCTCCGATAGTTGTCCGCTCTGATTTTATCTTCTGCTTCACCCACGGAGAAGTCTGAGTGGTAACATACCACTCGACTTTCTGCGCTGAAACGGTTCCTCCTAACAGGAATAGTATAATAATATTTACGAACCTCATAAATTATCTCATTTTCTTTGTTTTACCATTTGAATGGTTCCATCCTCATTGTAGTAGAGTTTATCTACACAAATAGAACGTAACCAATCATGATTGGACAAAGCACTGTTGTGATAGAATGCAAACCACTCACCTTTATACTTTACGATAGAACCATGATTGGTATAGCTATCCGTAGGCTCCATATAGATACCCATAGCTTTCCAGGGGCCGAGCGGATTGTCACTGATGGCATAGCGCATACGATTATCCCCTTTCACACCGTCATTCCAGTTTTCATCATGGTTGTCTGAATAAGAAAGATAATATTTCCCATTATATTTATGAATCCATGTGGCTTCATGGAAATCTTCCAAACCTTCCATATCTTTCATTTCACCATCCAGTTCAACCATATTATCTTTCAGCTTACCACCTTTACAAATTCCTCCGCCTCCGTTATAAATGTACGCCTGACCGTCATCATCCACAAATACACAAGGATCAATCAACGGATCCATCCCTTCTATATAGCCCTGCACGGTAAAGTTAGCAGCCGGTTCCTTACTGGTGGCCACACCAATCTTCCAACTCTTGTCTGTTTTGGTTTCACTGGGGTGCGGAAAGTAAAAATAGTACGTACCATCTTTGTAGGCACAGTCGGGAGCCCACATGAATCCACCCTCTTTGCGTCCCCAAGGGACTTGTGATGAATTCAATATCTCACCATGATCTTTCCAATGTACCATGTCGTCTGTAGAGAACACATGGTAACGGTCCATCAAGTCGCAACCACGCGGAGGATCTATATCATGCGAAGCATATACATACAAACGTCCGTCCGCCCATACATGTGCCGAAGGATCGGCTGTATACATGTGCGTGATAAACGGATTCGGAGCCATACTGTCAATCCCGGTAACTTCCTCTTTCGCCGAGTTACTTTTAGAAGATTGACAGGAGAACATAAATCCCGCCAGGAACAAAGCAAAAATCGGATAAAACTTCTTTTTCATAAGTAATGTGTTTTGATATTAGTAATTAATAGATCTTTCTCTATCAGTAAGTGATTGTAACCTTCTCAACTCTTCCACCTCGCAATGAAATGGCTTCATCATACCATTGCCCAAATTTCAATCTTATTTTCCGGTCTTTTGTAGAACAGAGCTTGACATATATCTTTTTATCGGAAAGGTTCCACGAGAGCTGTTCCACCGTCACTCCGCATCGTGCTTTTATTCCATTGATACAGCCACGTTCAATGCCATCCACCAAAGCAGGCAACAGTTCAATGCCTTCTTCATCCGACCCCACCAGCATCTCTATCAACACACCCGGTACTGCATGGCAGACATCTGTACAAAAAGTTCCGAAATTCGGGTAATGTGCCGTAGACAGGCTATTAAAGTAAAAGTCTTTTTGAGTCAGCGTCAGCAACTTATTTTTTAAAGAAGCATCATCATGCAACCCTGCGGCAATCAAAGCCGCATGCAGGAATCCATGTCCCGCATTCTCATAATTATGACGGTCTCGCATCTGCAAAGCCCTATGAGCTGCTTTATAAAGTTCCGGAGTCCTGCCTTCCGAGAATTCACGATAAGGCCACACCATCATCAAATGGCTGGAATGCCGATGGTTATAACTCTCAGCCAAGCCCGGCCAGCCCCACTCCTTGATGGCCCCATCTTCATTAATCTGGTAAGGAGGCAGTGCATCCAACAGACTTTGCCAACGAGCCTTACCACCATTGACGCCCTGTTCTTCATTCAATAAATTACATACTTTAATTAAGGTAGACAATAAAAAGCGAGCTCCGGAAAGATCAAAAGCGGAGTTGTTCAGCAAAGACACACGCAAGTTTGACGGTTGATTTTCCGGTGAAACAGAACCAGTAATAATGTAATGCCCTTCCCCATCCTTATACTTCAAGAAGTCTTCATAGAAATCTCCCATACTTTTCAGTAAAGGAAACAAGCGGTCCTTCAGAAACTCTTTATCTTCCGTTATCAGGTAGTGCTCCCAAAAAGGATAAAGCAGCCAGGCTTCCTCACCCGTAGCATAATGATATGGATAGAAATCATTGATAGAAGCCATCAATCCAGAAGAAAGCCCGGGGGTATTGCCACAGGCCAGCATACCGCGACAGCCTAGTAGTTTAGTAGCATTGATTTCAAAATCTTTCCGCCAAACCTCATTCAGATGAAAATATCCCTCCATCACTTCGGGCATAGCACCAATATTTCCGCCACTGACCTGCAAGTTCAGGTTTGCATCCAAATGATAATAACCTCCCCATCCCGCATTACAATCACCTGTCCAGATTCCTAATAAATCAGGAGGTGTCAGTTCATTGCCGGAAGACAAGAAATGATATCTTCCTGCATAGAAAATCCTTTCCCACAATGCCAGCACAGGTGAATCCGTTTGTTTCTGTTTTTCCAATAATTCTTCATTAGATAGCAATCGTTCGGCAGGAGATGCGCCCAAGTCCATCTTCACACGGTTGAAGATTGCGGCATGTATAGCCTTATGAGCCTTCACAAGAGATTTATAATCCGGTTTTATCTTATTCAATGCTTCTTTCAGTAAACCTTTATCCCACTCCGCCATACAATCCGTAGCGTACTTTTCGGTACGTGCCAGCAAGAGTACTTTCGAAGCGTTCTGTATATATAAAGTGTCATTACGTAAAAAACTGGAACCGCCCGACTGCTTTACCCGAATCCCCCCTTCATAACCTTCCGCATCCATTGGCGGAGCATAGTTCACACGGATATTCAGATAATCTTTCGCATGCAGGCTATTCACTTTCATTCCTTTCGGGAAATTCATCTCTTCAAGCATTTGCAAACTGACTGCGCAACTCAGGCCACCGGAAGCAGGTGCTTGCAGTTCGAATACCGAAACATTGGCATCGCGGGAAACAAATGACCGACGCTCCCATTCTCCACGGTCGTCACTCCACCGAACTATTATTTCTCCGGTTTCATAATTACAGATGCGACGGTAGTCTTTTATTTCCCCATCCGCATCCATATCAATATTGAGCACAAAGCCGGGATGCCTACCGCCTTCTCCTCCATCATGCCAATGGGAAGTACGTACAGCTAAATCATTAGCTTCCTTAAACTTTCCGATAGCACAATATTTCTTTATTAAATCGAGTGTATCACGAGGTACTTCGGCAAATGTACGTGACTTTACACCAGGGAAGTTGAAGAAACGGTCAGTGAAAACAACCGTTTCATGCAGAGGGTTTCCAAAAACCATGATTCCCATCTTACCATTACCGGCTAGCAAGGCTTCCTGCCACTTACTATAAGTTGCAGGAAAGCGGTTGGAATGAACCTGACGTATAACTGGTTGGGCACATACTCCCAACGATGCTATACAAACCAAAGCGAAGTATAGTATCTTCTTATTCCACATATATTTACTTTCTTATTTCAGAGTTAACAACCTGCTGCGCTTCAAATTATATCCTTCTACAGAAATCGAAGCCTCTCTTTGCGACATATATTCTATTGTGATAGTTCTCTTTTCTCCCGATAATAAATTAAAATAGCCGTCTGAGATATAAGCAGGCAGGATACGTTTGTCCGTATCCGGCTCACGTACATTTAGTTTCAAGGCAATGGCAGGCTTTACACCTGTATTACGTAATTCAATTTGTACCCGATTATTCTTTCTACTGATTAGTTTACAAGCTACCGAGGCTTCCTCCAATGAATTAAAATCCAGAAAGTTTCCTTTGCCATTGTCTTGCCAATAATCATTGACAGAAACTGTCCTTCCATATTTATCAGTCAACAGCAGACGCTCCAGATATACCCCGGTAATGCCAAGAGGCTTATCCTGCACAAAACATTCTGTTGTTCCATTGGCCGCTACATTTACTTTCAATACCCGTCGGAACAAAGATTTACCTTCCAGAGAGTAAGCTTCATAGATAGCTTTGGCTCCTTTCATTTCCTTTAAAGTAGTATTCACTACTATTATTTTCTGGTCATCAAGATTCTTCTGAATATGGACAGGTTCACACGCCTTGCGGCAACCATAGAAAGATCCGAAGGTTTCATAATCCCAAGAATAAATTTGCCAGACCATACTGGGCCATGCCGGATGGCTCATCCAGAGCAACAGGCCACTTGTACTGTTCCACATTTTACTGTTCCATGCTTCCATCATGGCACGATGGCTGTCATAGTTGGCAATCTGTGCTTTTCGGCTAAAGTCTTTCAAGTCCGTCGGCTTTCCGTATTTCCGATCTATGTCTTCCATAAATTCCCTCTGTCCCCCATGCAGATCATGATAATACCAAACATCACTGATAGGCCAGGCATCTTTCACATCCATCATAGCCAGAATAGATTCTTCCGTAGGGATGGAAGTCGAACCTTGCTCCGTATTGAACCCATGTGCCCGGTTACGATAATAATCTACCGGATTCTTATGATAGTTCCATGGACCGCTTGGTCTTAGGTTACAATGTGTAGAGTTCGGACTATAGTAACGGGTACCGTCCTTCTCTGCAATCATCTTTGCAAGCCGTTCTTCAATATAAGCAGGGGCGAATCCTTCATTACGGGGATTCCAAACAGCAATGGAAGGATGATTACGAAAACGCACCACAACATCTTCCGCATTCTGCAGGAATAGGTTGTCATCATTTACCGGCATATTATAACCTTGCGTACTCAGCCAGAAATCATTGAATACCAGCATGCCGTATTCATCACACAATTCATAAAAAACCTCTTCCGTACTCTCACCTGTCCAGTTACGGATCATATTAAAGTTCGCTTCTTTGTGCAAACGGAAGTAAGGTTCGAGATGTTCGCGCGAAACACGCTTCATAGCATCATCCATCCCCCAGTTTCCTCCCTTACAGAAGATACGCTTGCCGTTTACTTTTATCACCATGTAATGCTGCATAGCTTTGTCCGGTGCCGGCACAAGAATATCAGAAGCAACATTCTTTTTCAGACGAGGCATACACATGCCGCCTTCAATATATTTACGGTTTATATTATCAAAAACAGGTTCACCCTGCCCCATTACGGTCGGGCGATATTCCATCCGACGGATAGAATCGTCAGGAAAACAAATTTCCAATTCATAAGAGAGTTCACGGACTCCGAAACGCACTTTCTTGGAATCAGATGGCACTCCCTTTTCCGCTACAGCCACATCCATCGTATAAAGTTCCTGACGGCCATAATTATTTGGCCACCACAGGCGGGGAGATTTCAGCACCAATGCTTCGTAAACATCCGGAATAAAGACTACTACCTTTCGTTCCCCAGGTGCGAGGCTTACCTCCTGAGTTATCTGTTTACCTTCAAGATTCAAGTCAACCGATACTTGCTTGGCTATCGGTTGCAGGTTTTCTACTTCCGTACGTACAGTAACTTCAGCAACTGTAGTATCCGGTAGCGCCAAATGAGTAACCACCTGCGTATCATGCAGACGAATGCCGTTCGTGAAACGTAAATGTACATCCTGCCAGATACCTATATTCCGGTCGCGAATGCCCGGTACCCAGTCCCAACCCTCTGAAGAAATAAAGGTCGGTCCATCCAGACATAATTGTCCGCCATTCATTCCATTGCCGGCAGATGGGGACTGTTCATGAGGAATTCCCGGGTTAGGTGGTGGAAGAATACGAACAACCAATGTATTCTTACCATCCACCAAATGATCCGTTGCATTAAATTCACCCCGGATAAAGGCACCTTTCATTGTACCCAGGCATACGTCATTCAGCCATATCTCGGCTTGATAATTTATACCTTTAAAAACCAACCAAGCTTCTCTACCTTCCGCAGGAACAGGTGAGTTGAATTCCAAACGGTACCACCAGTCCATCCTACAAAGGGTGTCGGGAATTGCCAGATTATTCAGTCCATAATAAGGATCAGGATATACTCCCTGATCCACTAAAGTAGTCAATACTGTACCCGGAACAGTTGCATTATACCAGCCGTTCTTGCCATCCGTCAGTTTCCAGCCCCGGTTCAACAAGAAATCATTCTCGCCCACTTTTTCTACGGCCGTCTCCATCGGTATCTGTGCCTTCGGGGAAGGCATCATGATTTGCACTTTCGATTTCGGCAATGTCCCTTTTGGCTGAGGATGAGTCAATCCCCAATTTGCCACATTCTGAGCTACTAATGAAGTAGTACAACCCAATAAGAGACAAAATATCCATTGAATTTGAGCGCTTCGTTTCATTGCTATTTATTTTTCAGGATGAGGCATCAGATAATTATCCTTTTGCAATACCGGTACAATTTTCTGCAAACGGATATCAGCGGAAGATGCGCCTAACATAATCATATAGTCACCGGAAGGATATACAAACCGACCTTGCTCCTCATCCCAATAACGTAACAAGTCTTTTCGCAATTTGACAGTAACTTTCTTGCTCTCACCGCCCTTCAACGAAACACGCTCAAAGCCTTTTAACTCTTTAACAGGCATTACCTCATTCCGTTCAGGCAGTTTCACATATACCTGTGCCACTTCATCCCCTGCACATTTACCAGTATTCTTCAATTGGAAAGAAACATTTATTTCGTCCTCACCATCTTCCACTTGTAAATTGGAATACTTGAATGAAGTATAGCTCAAGCCATAACCGAAAGGATATAAAACCTCCCCTTTGAAATACTTATAAGTACGTCCCTTAGTGATATCATAATCATCAAATGGAGGAAGTTCATCCAGACTCTTGTAATAAGTCAGCGGCAAACGGCCTCCCGGATTATAATCACCGAACAAAACCTCCGCCACAGCTTTACCTCCGCTCTCACCCGGATACCAAGCATTCACTATAGCCGGAATATGTTCATCCATCCAGTTGATAGTCAGCGAACTGCCTGCAACCAATACAACTATGATATTCGGATTCACCTTGTAAATTTCCTGCAAGAACTCCCTCTGGTCTGCCGGAAGCTGAATATCATATCTATCTTGTCCTTCACGTTCTATCGACTTATTGATGCCTAATACAGCAACTACCGTCTCACACTCACGCACCGCTTTTCCGGCCTCACCATACAAATCCAAACGAGTGACTTTGCCAACCTGAGGAACCCGCCATTGCAGTTTCGCCACAGCATAATCACGATTATCATAGTATTCCGCCTTCAACTGATAATCCTTTCCGGCTTCCAGATAAATAGTAGCTGTATCTGTACGGACTGCATGTCCCTGCCATGCATCAATCAGCATCTTGCCGTCAATACTCAAGCGGCAACCATCATCTGATGTAAAACTGAATGTATATTGTCCGGTGACCGTGGGACGTAATTTTCCTGTCCAGCGAGCTGACAAAGGAGATTTAGGTAAGAAAGGATCAGGTGCCTGGTTAGCAGGCTCAAAGTTAATCCATTCTTCTTTGCGCACCTTCGGAGCACCCTGCAACTTCGTATTATCAAAATATTCGGCTTTCAATCCTTCCGGAAAATTGGCCCCCTGTATAAGCTCCATGCCGTCTACAGCTGATTTCCAAGGAGCATATACCACTTTCACTCCATCGCCTACCCTATCTTTGATACCCTGCAACACCGAGACCGGAGCAATCACCGGCGAACCGCTATAATCTCCAAACTCACAATTACCAGCATTTATGCCCACCACAGCTATCGACTTTACCTTTTTGACATTGAGCGGTAACATCTTTTTCTGATTCTTAAGCAGCACGATACATTCACGTGCCGCATTCAAAGCTACTTCCTGATGCTCTGCCGACCCTATCACATCCGGAGATATCTTCGTATAAGGATTCTTTTCTCCGCTATCGAATAGCCCCAACTGCATACGTGCGCGCAGCACACGATAGGCAGCCGAATCGATGTCAGCATCCGTAACCATATACTGACGGTAGGCACTCAACAAAGGCTCATCATATACATCATCGCCACATTCCAGGTCTAAACCCGCTTTTATGGAGAGAGTAGCCGCAGCCTCTTTAGTCTTCACATACTTATGCGCATTGACCAGTAAGGAAGGACCTCCGCAATCGGAAACCACATAGCCCTTGAATCCCCAGTCATTACGCAACACTTTGGTCAGCAGCCAAGCGTTCAGCGTACAAGGCACATCATTCAACGCATTATAAGCGGACATGATAGATGCAGACTTACCCTCTTTCACGCATGCCTCAAAGGCCGGGAAATAGTATTCGCGAAGTTGCTTCTCTGATATTTGCGGATTACATACAAAACGATTGTGTTCTTCATTATTGGCTGCAAAATGTTTGGGAGTCGATACAATCTTCAAGTAACGACTATCATTGCCTTGCAAACCTTTCACAAAAGCAGTCCCCATGACACCACTCAGATACGGGTCTTCACCGTATGTCTCAGGAGTACGCCCCCAACGCGGGTCGCGCGCCATATTCACTGTAGGCGACCAAAAAGTCAACAAATCGCTGAACTGGTTCTTCTGCTCCCGTCCCTGGTCCAGTTCATTCCAACGGGCACGGGCCTCATCAGAAATAACCGTAGCCACTTGTTCCTGCAACACCGGGTCCCAGGTAGCCGCCAGTCCGATGGCCTGCGGAAACACAGTGAACCGTCCCGGACGAACCACTCCGTGAAGCGCTTCGTTGCCATGATAATATTTAGGAATGTCCAGACGGGAGATGCCCGGTGACGTAGCACGCAGTAAACTAATCTTTTCCTCAACCGACAAACGTGACAATAAGTCCATGATACGTTCGTGGGTGGGAGCATTTTCATTCTTATAAAGCTCCTGAGCCTGTGTCGTTCGGGCGGCACAGGCCATAAGTGTCAACAGTATGGTATATACAATCTTGGTTCTTCTCTTCATAATATTTATAATATTTAGCTGCCCTGGCTTACCAATGGCCTAAGGTTAGCTGTTCCTACTTATCAATAGCCTAAGGATTGAGTTAAGATATCGATTGATATATTTATTTATACCGAGCGGTATATTTATTTATACCGATCCGTATATACATTTATACCGCTCGATATATTTGTTTATACCGGGCGATATAAATAAATATACGCAAGGATATATAAACCTCCGCCTTAGGCTTTCACCTACTCTGTGCACTATAGGTGCCTACTTGCCAGCCGAGGGGGGAACAGAGTCTGCCGCACTACCCCATGCCTTATTGGGTCTGTTGCCCATTACCAATACCAGTCTTCCTCCATCTTTTATATCGTCATGGCTGAACCAGGGCTTATTCCATTCCTTGCCATTCAACGTTGCAGACTGGATATATTTGTTTTCGTCCGATGCACCTTGTGCCTCTACCTCAAACACTTTTCCATTGCTCAGCATCACTTTAGCTTTAGTAAACAGAGGGCTGCCGATGTTATAAGACGGGGAGCCCGGAGTCACCGGATAGAAACCTAAAGAAGAGAATACGACAAATGCCGACATACCGCCACCGTCTTCATCTCCCGGCAATCCCATCAGGTCATTACGGAACCATGTCTTCAACAACTGCCGGATACGCTTTTGTGTCTTCCAGGGCTGACCGGCATAGTTGTAGAGATAAGGGATATGCAAACTCGGTTCATTAGCCATTGAGAATTGACCTACATTGCCCGTGTGATCAGGTATCTGTGCATAGAAAGAATGCTTGCCACGCCCCAGCGGTTCACGGAAAGTCTGGTCCAGATTGGCAATGAACTGTTCGTTACCTCCCATCAAGGCAATCAGGTCAGCTACATTGTGGGGAACATCCCAACGGTACACCCAACCATTGTTTTCGCCATAATATTCGCGGGCACCCATACCTCCGGAGAAACGATAATCAAACGGTTCAATCCATTTGCCGTTTTTATCCTTCGGATGAAAGAAAGCTGTTTCAGCATTATACACATTGCGATAATTATGAGCACACTTCAGATAATGGGCAGCATCATCTTTCTTTCCCAGCATGTCGGCGATTCTCGATAAGCACCATTGATCATAGGAAGTTCCCAGTGTAACGGCAATCGGCTGACGTTTCTCAAACGGATGCACATTCGGATCCGTCTCCTTCTCTCCTGCCTGGAGTGCCGGGATATATCCGTTCTTCTTATAGAAATCGTCTATCCAACCGGCAGCGGCACCCGACCACGGTGCCAATGTCTTTTCCTCTATTCCTTTGCGACAAGCTTCATAGGCTTTCTCCAAATCGAATTGTAATCCCTTAGCAGCCGCATCGGCCACAGTTGCTACGGCATGGTTGGAGTTCATGCGGCGAGAGTCACCTGTGATTTCGGGGAAAGTAGGCATCCACATATCTCCCATCTGTTCCGCCATGCGCAAATAAGAATCAATCACATTCTTTTCTGTTCCTTCGTCAATCAGCAGACGCAAAGGATGGGCAGCACGGTAAGTATCCCAAATCCAATCGTCCGTGTAGAATGGCTCGCCATTATCTTCATGTATCTTTCCGTCGAATGCACTGAAATAACGACCGTCTTCGCTGATGCATACCGGACGTTCGAATACACGATAAAGCGAGGTATAAAGCACTTGCTTATCTGTCTCGCTGCCACCTTCTACCTGAATATCGCTCAATGCTTTATCCCAGGTTTGACGTCCCTTTTCCGCTAAAGCCCGCAGGTTATAGTCAGGCAATTCACGTTGCAGGTTTTTCTTGGCTTGTTCTTCACTTATAAATGAAATCCCATAGCGCAGATTGACCGTTTTCGTTCCATCTGCAAAGTGCATAACAGCACAGGCATTACGACCTTCCGCTTCTTTCTTGTCGACATCTATTTTACCATCAGCCAGAATACCGGTTTCTATAGGTGCAACGTCCGACTCTATATACAGGTAAACCCGCGTATTATTTTCCAATTGCTGGTAACCGCTCACAACCCCGTCACCTGCCTTGATAGCACCGTTACGTGAATTGATCATCATGTACACAGGCTTATCCTGCTGGCTATAATCTATCTGATAGAGAGCAGACTGGTGGGAAGGCGCATACTTCACTTTGATCTCTTCGTCATCAAGAATCACCTCATAGTAATAAGGTTTCAATATCTCATTATCATAACTGTAAGCTATAACCGGACGAAGTTTATCCCCTTGATACGGACTCAGATTGAAAGCAGAGCTGCCACGATGACTGGTCACAATCAAAGGAAGTCCATTCAACATATCCGTTGTGTAATCTGCCCGTTCCGGATAAACACGGAGCATGCTGTTTGGTAAATGGATAGTGGGGAAAGTAGGAACCAGCAAATGGCTGATATTTCCCATGTAGGGATTTACATAGTCAACCGGACCTTTTACATCGGTTACTTGATTTTGTACTCCTCCACAAGCACCTAAAACAGAGACTAAGGCCACTGAGGCTAAGCAATGTGTAAATTTCATAATATAACAGTTTTAATTTGTTTGCATAAAAGGTTATTTAGTTTGTGTTACCACTTGTATGGTACCATCCGGATTATAATAGAGCTTATCTACACAAATAGAACGAAGATTTCCTTTGCCTGAAATAGAGCTATTATGATAGAAAGCAAACCATTCTCCTTTATATTCAGCAATAGAACCATGACTTGTATCGCAACCTGTAGGTTCAAGATAAATGCCCTGATATGTCCACGGTCCTAACGGAGAATTACTGGTTGCATAATTCAAACGATTAGCTCCCTTGCCATTCTCCGCATGGTTATCAGCATAGGACAGGTAGTACACACCGTCTTTCTTATGTATCCAGGCAGCCTCATGAAAATCTTTCAGACCTTCCATTGCACGCAGCGGTTCTGCCAATTCCATCATATTATCCTTCATTTTGGCACCCACACAACGACCTCCACCGCCATAATAGAAATAAGCCTGATCATCATCATCCACAAAGACACAAGGGTCTATCATGGCAAAGCAATCGTCTTCCATTCCTATCATTTCAATATACTTGTCTTGTACAGTAAAGTCTTTGGCAGGATGTTTACTGGTAGCTATACCCACTCTCCAGGTATTGTTCCAGTCATCACCACTCGGGTGCGGAAAGTAAAAATAATAAGTACCATCCCTATATGCACAATCGGGTGCCCACATGAAGCCACCATCTTTACGTCCCCAAGACACCTGCGAAGAGTTCAGTATTTCACCATGATCCGTCCAGTTCACCATATCATCCGTAGAGAATACATGATAGCGGTCCATCAAATCACACCCACGCGGAGGATCAACATCATGAGAAGCATAAACATACAAACGTCCGTCTTCCCATACATGAGCTGAAGGATCGGCTGTGTACATGTGAGTAATAAAAGGATTCGGACCTAAAGCAACCGTTTCAGCTTGCTTCTGGTTATTGCAGCTCATCAATGTCAACGACAAGGCAGTTAAGGTAATCAAATAGTTTTTCATACGCTATTTTATTGTTTTTATAGTTAATACGAGCAAAATTAGAGTTGACTGATTAACAAAGCTCTTAATTTCAACTTAATAATCCGCTGTTTTTTCGATGGTTTAGTTGGTATTCTTAGAATGCCGGATGCTGCATTCATTTACCCACACCATTTTCATTAAACGCACTAATAGAAAAGTAATATTCAGAGTCTCTATTGAAATAACGGGCCTCATATTGGTTTCCATAAACCACCATAGAGTGAGTCAATTTCTCCTTTTGCGTTCCCCAACGCAAAATATATCCTGTTACTTCTTCCTGCGGATTCCATCTAAACCGATAGATACGTTTATCGTTATTATCACGTGAAGCTTGAAATCCTGTAACTCCGGCAGGCACCTTACCACTACCTTGACCAAAGACACGTAAGTCGAATAGAGAAAAACTTCCTTCCATATCTTTAGTGTTGCAGATTCTTAGATATTGCACTTTCGCAGGAACACGCAGAGTATGCAGTTTATGAGGAGCATCCTGCAGATTCTTTTCTTCATCTACCAAACGAGTCCAGTCTTTACCATTTGTAGAACCTTCTATATAATATTGATAAACCACAGGGGCATGGGGCGCATGTACATTGAATTTATGATCTGCAAAGTTCACCTGAACAGCATTCACTTCCATTGTTTTTCCAAGGTCTATTTGCAGCCACTCACCGGCATCGCCTGTTTGAGCAGCCCACCAGGTTTCCACCTGTTCATCATTAGCCAATTCCGGTTCATAGCCTTCAAGATGTGAAGACGAAGATACTTTTTTCTTATATGAAAGCAAGTTCCACCCCATACCGATATCTTCCTTTTCAAAATCGACCTTCCGATCAGGAATACAGAAAGGATAATCGGCAAAAGTTGTCAACGCATACATACCATATTTCTCAGAAACAACTACCGGGAATAAACCTAAACGGCGTTCAAACCAATGACGAACAGAAATAGTCATAGATGCCACATGCCAGTAATTACCATACTTATCTTTGAATGTATGACCATGCCCGGCACCACCGATGAAACCTCCGGGCTTGAAAGAGAATGGATTGTCTTCTACATATTCAAACGGACCTAACGGATTATCACCCACATAATTACCATCACCATAAATACGGTATTGAGTACCGGGAGCTGCATATTGCAAATAATAGCGACCATTATGTTTCAGTACACAGGGTCCCTCGTTCCAACCTTGACGTGGTTCTTCATTGTTCTTTCCAGGTACTTCCCAACCATATTTATCACAATTATGCTGAATCAAGACTTTAGGTTCTCCAATAGCCCGGAAGCCATCTTTAGGATCCACTTCTACTCCCACGATCGGATCAACATCCGAACATCCCCAATAAAGATATACTCTTCCATCATCATCCTTAAAGAAAGCCGGATCATGCTGACGATAAGTCAATTTTGTGTCTACTTCTTCCCAAGTGTCCTGTTCAGGATGAGCGTTTTTATAAATACGGGTGTTCCCACTGGATGCCGTAAAATAAAGAGTATCGCCATAAACAAGGATGGTCGGTGCATAATCTTCCATCGTTGGAATGGTTGTACAAGGGATATACTCCCATTTTGCCAAATCCTCTGAACGCCAATATCCACCTGATTTAGAGGCAAACATATAATAATATCCTTTAAAATATTCCAGTACAGGATCGGCCGCTTCACGTCGTGACTCATCATCAGGTTGAAAACGATAATTCAGATCAATAGGATTAGTCACAATTCTATCATTCTTAACCGGAGCTTGTTCCGAGGCACAACTGACCATCAGTCCCAAAACAAGAACCATACTAACTAACTGAGCTAATTTCTTCATGGTAGTTTTACATTTAGCTTAACAGATTGCCCCATAACAGGACAATCTGTACACAGATACAAGAGGTTGTATCAAAATTATATAGATAACACTTTATATTTGGTAGTAAATACAACTGAATCCATATTCTCCTTATCCACACTGAAAGGTATCAGTTTCTCTTCTCCCGGAGCCAACTCATAATGAACATTATCGCCCATTTTCTTACCTCCGACATACATTTCAACTTTTCCTGTATCCATCAAAGTCCCATTGTTTTTAACTGAGAGCCAGATAGTATTCTGATTCTTTACCAGATTTTCTTCTACTTTGAATAAAGTCAAGCCGAAATCTGCTGCAAATTCATGGGTATATTCAAGCATACCTGACAAACCTTTCTTAGAATCCTTATAACCCACACTATCCTTAATACGGTCATTAGCCACATACTGAGGACTCACACCACCAACTAAGATTTTAAACGTACCTTTCTCCACAACCCGGTCCATATGATCATTGAGCAATGATAATTCATAAGGCGTCAATTCAAAAGAAACCGTTTTTGCCTCACCCGGTTTCAAGTGAATACGGGTAAAGTTTTTCAATTCTGTAATACGTGTCTTCACACTAGCATACATATCCGTTACATATAGCTGTACCACCTCATCACCGGCACGTTGTCCTATATTCTTCACAGTGGCCTGCACTGTAATATTACCATTTTCCTTTTCCTGTACTTTCAGGCCTGAATATTCAAACGAAGTATAGCTCAACCCATATCCGAAATAGTAAAGAGGATAGTATTCCATATCCGAATATTCATAGCGGCGACCGGAAGTTTTAAAGTTGTAATAAAGAGGAAGCTGACCTACGTGTCGTGGGAAAGTCATCGGTAAACGACCGGCAGGGTTGTAATCGCCAAACAACACATCCGCTGTAGCCGGACCACCTTCTTGTCCAGGCAACCAGTTCACAAGGATAGCTTTACATAACTCCGACGCTTTAGACAAATTATAGGGACGCCCCGCCTGAAGAATTAATATGACAGGCTTTCCGGTTGCGCAAACAGCTTCCAATAATTCCTGTTGTTTGCCCGGCAGAATCAGTGTTGCATAATCGTGATTTTCACCGGATGTCTTGTATACATCCGTAGTAGCCTCACTGGTTGAACAATCTCCCAAAACCAATAGCACCACATCTGATTGTGAAGCCGCTTTTACCGCCTTTGCAATATTATCTTCGCCTAAACTTGTAAAATCACAACCTTGTTCATAAATCACTTTCGTCTGCTTTCCTACCGCTTGTTTGATACCTGTCAACACAGATTTCAACTGACCAGGCTGAAGTTTAGGAGTATAATCACCAGGTTGAAGATCATCTGCACCGGGACCTAGCACAGCAATCGTACGCATGTCTTTAGACAAAGGCAAAATATGATCCTTATTCTCTAACAGTACAATAGATTCGCGGGCAGCCTGACGCGCCATTTCTTTATGACTATCCGAATTCCAACCCGGATATATCTTATTCCAGTCCAATGGTTTATTAGGTGCTTTTTCAAACAGTTCATTACGGAACATCATACGCAACATTGTGCGGCACACCTCATCAAGGTTTTCCATATTGATACGTCCATCCTTTGCAGCCCGTATCACTTCCTTATCATTATACGTATCACCACAGTTCGTGGCAATCCCGGCTGCCAAGGCCTGGTTAGCCGCTTCTATCTTATCTTTAGCTGTATAATGTTTGCGGGCAGTCAAATTAGCTATAGCACCGCAGTCACTAACTATGAAACCGCTGAATCCCCATTCCTCACGCAAAATATTATGCAGCAATTCTCTACTTTTCGCTACAGGAACACCCAGAAAATCCGAATATGCCATCATCAAAGATTGGCAATCATAGTTACGAATAACATGACGGAACGGAACCAGATGTACTTCACGCATTTCACGTTCAGACAACCCTATATCATGGGAATCGCGTCCTCCCAACGGAGCGCCATGACCACCAAAATGTTTCGGAGTAGTATATAGTCCCATAGACTGGTACCCTTTAATCCAAGCTCCACCAATCTGTGATACCAAAACCGGATCTTCTCCAAACGTTTCTTCACAACGTCCCCAACGGGCATCTTGGGCTACATCCAATACCGGAGACCATGCCTGCATAGTTCCTGCCGAAAGTGTTTCATCACCAATCGCCATCGCCACTTCTTCCGTCAACTTCTTATTCCAGGTTGCTCCCATTGCCAGAGCTTGGGGAAAGATAGTAGCTCCACTACCATACGAAAAACCATGTACAGCCTCAACTTTCGTAATAGGTGGTACATATAAATGAGGAATACCAGGAATACCCCAGCCCTCACGTATCAGTTCCATTTTATCTTCCGGCGTCATCACAGACAGCAAACTCTCCACACGCTCTTCCACCGGAAGCGTAGGGTCCATATAACGGAGCGAAGTTTTTTCTCCTTTTCGATCTTTCAATTCCTTATCAGCTAAAAGAACAGATACTTCCTTTACCATAAAAGGTTTAACACGATCGCCTCCCTTAAAAGCCAACCTGACATGAGCTCCATATTTAGGTGAAAACTTCAGCCGCATTTCTTTAGCACTACCTTGTACCTGATAATCTACAGGTACTCCCAGATTCATAGGATCATATGTAACGAAGATATTCATCAACTGTTTCAAATCCTCTTTAGAAACACCTTGCATCTGAATTCCAAGTTCACATACATCACCCGGAGTATGGATAGTGAACATCAACCATTGGTCTGTTTTCAAATCCTGCCCACCAACTTCCCACATTGTCTTTTGATCCTTATCAAAAGCTAACGAAGCTTTTTCCACATTAGTTGATGCTGAAACTGACAAAATATCACTTGGCTGCTGAGCCATTAGAAAAGAACAGGATAATATTCCTGCAAATAAGAACAAGTGCCTTTTTAAATTCATATTATTAGCTTTTTATCTATTTGTATTGCAAAGTAAGCCTCACTTGCTTAATAAAATGATAAAACTATAATTAATGAAACATTAAAATCCACTTAATGAATAACTTTTAAAGTAAAAGCAAAGCAAAGCCGGAAGAATTGTATGAATAAGTAGTCGGATTTCACTAAAAAGCACTATTTTTGTACGAGCTAATACTTATATTGATATACAAAATGAAAAAGACACTATTCATTATCTTTCTTCTGTTAATATGTATGCATTCATTCGCTCAGCTTCCTGAGTACGGTTTGCATATCCAATCCTACCCACTTCAGAATTCTGAGTTTACCAGTATGGCATTAGAAGATGGAAAGCCTATAGAAACTAAGGGTGACAAAATAACTCTGAGCTTCAACCTCTGGGTCAGACCTGATAATGTATTCGGAACCGTATTCCGCATCATTACTGAAAACAATAAGAATGTTGACTTGATGTACAGTGTCAGCGAAAACGACAGACGCTTCCCGATTCTGGTCACTGGAGATGCAGTACACCCTATTCAAAAAGAAGTGAGACGCGAGACCTGGACTTCAGCCAGCCTGACCCTCGATGTTAAAGAGGGAAATATTACCGTATTGTATGACAGTACGGAAATTAATGTGAATTACCCCGACCTGAAAGGTTCGCAGAAACTACGCTTTGCTTTCGGCTATTGTCCATATGAAGGTTTCTCCTTAGCCGATGTGGCCTCCGTTAATATAAGAGATATCAGCATCAAGCGTGGATTAAAGGAAATACGCTTGTGGAAGATGGCACGCCATAATAAGGAAATCTGTTATGACGAGATTTCCCACAGTCCGGCTTCCGGCAAAAATACCCGTTGGATCATTGACCAGTATATCACTTGGAAGAAGATTCATTCACAGCAATTCAAATCTTCTCCCTCTGTAGCATTCGATCCTACTGTCGGTACTTTCTATATAGCCAACAACAAACAAAAGTTGTATGTTTTCCATACGGATGAAAGGATAACTGACACTATCCAGATAAAAGGCGGAGAGTTTGTAGCCAACTACCCCAACCAGTTGATATATCTGCCAGAGCAACATCAGTTGTTATCCTACAACCTGAATGAAAACCTATATTCGTTCTTTGATCCAGTTTCACAAAGCTGGAAAGGGACACAGGCAGCCGTACAGGAACACGACTACTGGAATAACACACTCGTTTATAATCCGGCCAATTCTTCACTGATCAGCTTCGGTGGATATGGGCATTATCATTATAACAACAAGCTATTAATTTGCTATCCCTATGAAAACGCCCCGCAACGTCACCTCAATCTGACGAATATTCATCCCAGATACTCTTCCAGTTCTGTCATAGTTGACAGCACACTTTATATCTTCGGAGGACGCGGTTGTCCATCCGGACGGCAGGAATTATCTCCCCGCAACTATTATGATTTATACGCTGTCAACCTGCTAACCCAGCAAGCCAACAAACTATGGGAACTCACTGAAGTTCCGGATGGAGGAAATTTTCAACCCAGTGAAAACATGATTTATGATCCCGAAAAAAAATGTTTCTACTTCTTCAGTACGCAACAAGGTGGCACGTTGATGAAAATCGATACTCAAACACCACATTTCGAACTCATGTCATTGCCTATCGGAGTAAAATTAGAGTCTCAATATATGTATACTAACTTATACTATTCCCCCAAACAAAAAAAGTTATATACAGTGATTCACCAAGCTGAGGTAAGTGGTAAGGCTGATATAGATATCTATGAACTGAACTTCCCTCCGATTCCCGTTTCATCCTTTAAACAACCGGATGTGGTTGCAGGCAATGCCAGTCAAAATAACCAGTCATCTATATGGCTGTACATTATAGCTGGAATACTGGTTATTACCGGAATGGGAGTTTTCTATTATAGAAAGAAAAAGGCCGAAATAAACCGGATCAAAACCGCTACCGAAGACAATAAACAAACAGAAACGAACAGCTTCCAGCCAGAAGCTGCGAATGACTCTCTAACAAATGATATATCTGAGATAAAAATAGAGATGCCCATGCACACAGAGGCTACGACATTTCATAACTATGATTTCTCCAAGGAATGCGTTTGTTTCTTTGGCGGATTCCGTGTCATTGACAAGGAAGGAAATGATATTACATCTTCCTTTACACCTACCCTCAAATCCTTATTGATATTACTGGTTCTTTATACAGGAAGAGACCCCAAAGGTATCATCGGACACAAATTGATCCAGTTATTGTGGTATGACAAAACGGATGAATCTGCCAAGAACAACCGTAATGTATATATGAGTAAACTACGCGGTTTATTGGAAAAAGTGGGTGACATCAAGATATTGAATCAAAATGGCTTCTGGAGCATACAGTTTGAAGAAGGAACTATTTGCGACTATCTGGAAGCACTTCATCTATATAAAGAGAATAATAGCCAGAACTTAGAGAAGCTGCTTGAGTTATTGCTGCGTGGTATAATGTTACCTAATATGGAAATCGATTGGATTGATGCGTTCAAGAATGATTTTTCAAATAGCACCATCGATCTGCTTTGCAGGTTACTGAAACGGGAAGACCTCTCGGAAACATTAAAGCTAAAAATTGCAGATACACTATTCCAACATGACTATATCAATGAGGAAGCTCTCTGTGTAAAATGCCGCATTCTTTGTCAGCAAGGAAAGAAAGGGCTCGCCAAGACTGTCTATGATACTTTCTGCAAAGAATATGCCGCTTCGCTGGGAACAGAATACAAGTTCTCCTTAATGGAAATTATCGACGAACAGAACTGAAACAAATTACAATACCCCTAAAAAAACGTCTGACCTGGATGCTCCCAAGTCAGACGTTTCTTATATTATATATCCGGATTCGACTTTGATTTACTTGCGTACCGGTTGCTTCATCTCCAACGGCATTTCCTTACGCAACATTTTACCGGCCTGGCCTACCAGCCACAAGTAATGATCACTGCCAATGCCTTCCTCAATGGGTACAAATGTACTGGCACCTACGGGAACCTTTTTAGCACATTTAAAGATAGCCGTACCTTCATCTATCTCATCAAACATAGCTACATAAAGCATTTCCGCACCTTCCTTCAGAGCTCCGGACAACTGCTTCCAAAGGAACGAACCTTTGTTACGCGGTATCTGCACACTGTTCTCATGCCCCTTCATATTACGCCAGGAGAATCCCGGAAAAGCCAAAGGTGCATAATCCACTTTATTCTTTTTCGCCCACTCGATGTCACCTTTAATCAGTTTCTGATAACGGGGATACGAGTCTTCATTATATCGTCCTACAAACCAGGGCATCACAACATCACACCGTTTTATCAACTCATGCAGACGAGGATCCGACTCGGTATCCCCACTCAATTCGCGCCAATGCGTAGGCACTCCCAGCATCACACTAAAGCCCTGTGCCTTCAAACCATTGATAATCTTTTCGGCTTCATCCAGACCGTAACGGCGGCGATCATTGAAACCTACTCCCCAGACCGTAACCAGCGGTTTTCCATTATGATACAAATAAGAGGGATTCTTGGCATGATCTTTCAGAGAATGACGTTTAGCCACATCAGAAATATCTTTCAGCAAAATATCCTCATCACCGGGACGCATACCACTTAAATCATACATGACACAAATGGCACGCTCGTATTTATTGGCTGCTTTCATGGCAGAGTTCAAAACAGTATTGAAATGTTTCAAACCACTCTCACCACGGATTTCCCCGACAAAACGCTGCATAAACACACCATCCAATCCATATTCTTTCATCCATCTGAAATGAGTATCTACCGTAGACTCATCGTGTGAGGAGAAAGTATAGGCCGGAGTTCCGTCTGCAAACTTGAACTCCGTCTTATACAGTTTTTCATACTCCGATACTTCCGGCCAGAAGTCAATCGTACAAGAACCGGGGCGAAAGCCATCGTGTCCGGTATAGTGATACCACCCCCGATTGGCGCCATCATCAGGGGCATTAAACCACCCCTGATAACCGGCCATCACCAATCCTTTGTACGAATTGTACTGTTTACCGGCAACCTGCGCCGTAATACCTATCGAAAACAACAAGCATACAATAAACCAATTTAATCTTTTTACCATAACCTATTTCTATTTCTTATTCGTTGTATCGATTGTCAGAATGCTCTGTGCAATGTGTACTTTTCTCCCGGTTGTGTCTGTATATCATACTCATAAATCTTATACAAGAGAGGATATTGCGCCCTTAATCCGGCAGCGACCAGCGGTTCCTTAATATCTCCGCGCTTCATCAACGGATTCGGATTATCGCCCTTCGCTTCCTTAAGACCTACACCTTCCAACGGCACATACGAACGTATACGCAGATTGCCGCCAATACGTGAGGTTACGGTAGCCGTAGTCAATTCACCGCCATCCCAGTCCATGTCCACTTCGAAAGCACCGCGGGCTACCAGACCTTTTACACTACCCTTGTTCCAATCCTGAGGCAAGGCGGGCAATAAATGCAAAGCCTCGTCATGACTTTGAAGCAACATCTCAGCTACCCCGGCTGTGAAACCGAAGTTTCCATCAATCTGGAAAGGCGGATGTGCGTCAAACATATTCGGATAAGTACGTCCGTCAGGATTATCCTTTTCCACCAGCTTCAACATATTCTTGATAATCTTATAAGCATGATCACCGTCGAGCAGACGTGCCCATAGATTGATTTTCCAGCCGATAGACCACCCCGTAGCCATGTCACCCCGATAGAGAAGTGAGCGTTTAGCTGCCTGGAAAAGCTGCGGATGCGCATAAGGGGAAATCTGGTTACTGGGATAAAGTCCGTACAAGTGGGAAACATGGCGATGGTCATTATTCGGATCATCCACATCCGCCAGCCACTCCTGCAACTGGTTATGCTTGCCTATCTGCATAGGCGGCAAACGCTTAATCATACTTTGCAGACTATCCCGATAGGAGGTATTAGCGGGATACAACAGTTGGGTAGCCGACAGTACAGAAGTCAACGCATCCAGCACGATCTGAGTGTCCATCGTACATCCGGCGGTAATCATCGTACCGGTTCCCGGAGGACCCTGTTCGGGAGACATAGAAGGAGCACAGACCATCCAGCCATATTTAGGATGTTCCACCAGGAAATCGAGGAAGAAATCGGCCGCCCCCTTCAAAGCCGGATAAGCAGTTTTCAAGAATGCCTGATCGCCTGTATAAAGATAATGTTGCCACAGATGTTGGCTCAGCCAAGCGCCACCCAACGGCCAGACATACGAAGCACCATCCACAGGTCCGGCCATACGCCACAGATCCGTGTTATGATGTACGGTCCACCCACGGCACTCGTACAAGGTACGTGCTGTGCCTTGTGCCGACTCTGACAATTCTTTCACCATCTGGAACAGTGGTTCATGCATTTCCGGAAGATTTGTCACTTCTGCCGGCCAGTAGTTCATCTCCGTATTGATATTGATGGTGTACTTTCCATCCCACGGAGCCAATAGTTCCTGATTCCAGATACCTTGCAGTCCGGCAGGCTGTCCGCCGGGTTGCGAAGAGGATATAAGCAGGTAACGCCCGAACTGGAACATTAACGCCACCAATCCCAGATCTTTCCTTTCATTGAAATGCTTGATGCGGTAAGATGTTTCTTCCTGGCTGGAGGGACCGATGTTCAGAGAGACACGCCCGAAAAGCTTTTGATAGGCTTCTTCATGAGCAGTAAGCGCCTGGACATAAGGGCGTTTCATGGCTTTTGCCAGAAACTCCGTTGCCCGACGGGTTTCATTGGCACTTACATCTTTATAATTGACGAAGTTGGTTGCAGCCGTCACATAAATCACAGCAGCATCTGCACCTCTCACTTCAATGCAATCATTGGCGACATTGACTTTACCCTTCTCCGCCTTGATCTGCGTGCGGGTTTCAAAACGAATAGCTCCCGGAATACCTTCGTGCGCCGAACCATGTCCGGACAGCAGCAGGCTCTTACCATTCTTCTTTACCTCGTACTCTTTATGCGGAGTACTATATCGGGTTGTAAAATTGACAGCACCGGGTTTATCCGCCTCGATACGGATGATCAAAGCATTATCTACCAAAGAAGTAAATATGGTACGGGTATAATTCACTTCGCCTATCTTATACCGCACGGATGCAACTGCCCGTTCCAAATCTAAATCCCTGCGATAATCGGAGTAATCGGTATGTCCGTCAAATTCCAGCATCAAGCTGCCAATCGTCTGGAAAGGCATGCCATGTTGCCCGGTAAAGAAGTTATCAGCCATTATCTTTTCGGCTTCTTTCTCACGCCCTGCAAAAATAAGTTCCCTGACTTTGGGCAATACACCGAATGCCTTCGGACTATCGTTACGATGAGGACCACCGCCCCAGACAGTCTCCTCATTCAACTGTATCTGTTCGTTAACCACTCCGCCATAAACCATGGCGCCCAAACGTGAGTTACCCAAAGGTAATGCTTCGGTCCATACTTTGGCAGGTTGCTGATACCAGAGTTTTAAGTCATCAGCTTTAGCCATCAAGCAGCAAGCACATACAATGCACAGACCTATCAAACGGTTTTTCATGATTTTTATAAGTTTATGTTTTCCGAATGCAAAGAAAAGCGCGACTCATTAATAATATCAATGAAAAGACATTAATATCAACTTAAAATAGAATTAATAAGGATTAATGTCGAAAATAATTCATTTTTGTAGGGTTATGAATCTTTTCACCACAGAGGACACAGAGAACGCAGAGTTTTTAGACTTCTAATTCAGAGATAATTATAACCTCTGTGCTCTCTGTGTCCTCTGTGGTGAAATAATTCCTTTCTTTTCTGATATGATTCTATTTTAGATACGGATGCTATCAAAACTAACGCCCTCCCTTGATAAGACTTTCCTTTCTTACTATGAATACTTGAAATGAAAGCTTCGTTTCTAAAAATGAAAGCTTCGTTTATAGAAACGAAGATTACATTTATAGAAACAAAGCCTTCGTTCTAAGTCTTTGTTGCAAGGACGATGATTTTAGAAGCTATAGACGATAACTTTGCATTGCGGATAAGTTATGAATCAAACAATAGTCGATATACACTACGTCTTATACCAAAGTCAGAATGGCACACGACTCTTTCTTCTGTTATCATTCTTTTTCAAAGGGATAAAGCAAGCATTCCCGATATAATTGCTACATTTGCAGGGTAATCTATAAAAGAAGTACAAGAAAATGGACTTAAACAAAGTATTTGCCACCGTGCAGGAAGCCAGCCGGGAATTGTTATCACTGAGCGATAAAGAAATCAATCAGATACTATTGGCTGTAGCGGACGCTGCCTTGGCAAAATCGGACTTCATCCTCGCTGAGAACAAGAAAGACCTGGAAAGAATGGATCCGAATGATCCGAAATACGACCGGCTGAAACTGACGGTAGAACGCCTGCAAGGCATCGCGGCCGATACGCGTAATGTAGCGACCCTTCCCTCACCCGTGGGACGCACGCTGAAAGAGCACACACATCCCCTGGGGATGAGGCTCAGAAAAGTAAGTGTCCCGTTTGGTGTCATCGGCATTATATACGAAGCACGCCCCAACGTGAGTTTCGACGTATTCTCCCTCTGCCTGAAAAGCGGAAATGCCTGCATACTGAAAGGCGGTAGTGATGCCGACTCCTCCAACCGGGCCATTATCAGCGTGATACACGAAGTACTGGAACACTTCAACATCAACCCGCACATCGTAGAATTACTGCCCGCCGACCGGGAAGCTACAGCCGAGTTGCTGAATGCACGGGGGTATGTAGACTTACTTATTCCGCGTGGCAGCAGTAGCCTCATCAACTTTGTGCGTCAAAATGCCACCATACCCGTCATTGAAACAGGCGCAGGTATCTGCCATACTTTCTTCGACCGCTACGGTGATGTAGAGAAAGGTGCAGCTATCATCAACAATGCCAAAACGCGCCGCGTCAGCGTATGCAATGCCCTGGACTGTCTGTTGATTGACGGTGACCGCCTCAACGATCTGCCGGCACTTTGCGCACCGTTGCAAAAAAGCAATGTGATAATCTATGCGGATATGTACGCATACAACGCACTGAAGGAAAGCTATCCTGCGGAGCTACTGAAGGAGGCTACGGAGGAAGACTTCGGTACGGAATTTCTGGACTACAAGATGTCCATTAAAACCGTTCAGTCCATTCGTGAAGCCATAGCACATATTCAGAAATACGGTTCCAAACACAGCGAATGTATTGTAACCGAAGATAAGGCCCGTGCCGAGCGGTTCTGTCGTGATGTGGACGCCGCCTGCGTATACGTCAACGTACCGACTTCCTTTACAGACGGAGCGCAGTTCGGTCTGGGTGCCGAAATCGGTATCAGCACGCAGAAGCTGCATGCCCGCGGTCCCATGGCTCTGGAAGAACTGACCACGTACAAGTGGATTGTCGAAGGAGAAGGACAGGTAAGGAAGTGAAATTATAAATCATAAATATATAACATGAAGAAGTTTACTTGTGTGCAGGACATCGGAAACCTGAAAGCTGCACTGGATGAAGCATTTGAGATTAAGAAAGACCGTTTTAAATACGTAGAGTTGGGACGGAACAAGACGTTGATGATGATTTTCTTCAACTCCAGCTTACGTACCCGTCTCAGCACGCAGAAAGCGGCTACGAATCTGGGTATGAATGTTATCGTGCTGGACATCAACCAGGGAGCATGGAAACTGGAGACGGAACGCGGTGTCATCATGGATGGAGACAAACCCGAACATCTACTGGAGGCTATTCCTGTGATGGGTTGCTACTGCGACATCATCGGTGTACGTTCGTTCGCCCGCTTCGAAAACAAAGAGGATGACTATAACGAGGTAATCATAAACCAGTTCATCCAACATTCCGGTCGCCCGGTGTTCTCAATGGAAGCAGCTACCCGCCATCCGTTGCAAAGCTTTGCCGACCTCATCACAATTGAAGAATACAAGAAGACGGCACGCCCTAAAGTGGTAATGAGCTGGGCACCGCATCCGCGCCCATTGCCCCAAGCCGTGCCTAATTCATTTGCCGAATGGATGAACGCCACGGATTATGATTTCGTCATCACCCATCCCGAAGGTTACGAACTTGCTCCGCAATTCGTAGGAAATGCCCGTGTGGAATATGATCAGATGAAAGCGTTCGAAGGCGCCGACTTCGTCTATGCCAAGAACTGGGCGGCTTATGCCGGAGATAATTACGGACAGATCCTGAGCAAAGACCGTGAGTGGACCGTAAGCGACCGCCAGATGGCAGTAACCAACAATGCTTATTTCATGCACTGCCTGCCCGTGCGCCGCAATATGATTGTAACAGATGATGTCATCGAAAGTCCGCAATCTATTGTCATCCCCGAAGCGGCTAATCGTGAAATATCAGCTACGGTAGTATTAAAGAGACTGCTTGAGTCACTCTGAACTGAATAAGGAGTTAGAAGGAGTTAGAGGAGTTCTAACTTCTTTAACTCCCGAGCGAAGCGATAACTTCTTTCTCCTTTAAAAAAGCTCCTCAGCATCAAAAATAAGCAAGCATATTTTGTACTGCTTTCGGTTTGCATTATCTTTGTCCCCAAACAACGCCAAGGATTATGACTATAAAAGAGTTTTTTTCTTTCAAACAGAATAAGTTTTTCTGGATAAACCTGATCGCAATGGTCATTGTGGTTGCCCTTGTACTGTTTGGAGTGCTGAAGGGACTGGATATATACACCCGTCACGGTGAAGCGGTAGTAGTGCCCAACGTGAAAGGTATGGGAGTGGCAGAAGCTGAGAAAATGTTCCGCAACCAAGGACTTACCTGCATTGTTTCCGACTCCAGCTATGTAAAGAACTTACCAGCCGGATGCATCCTCGAACACAATCCTGCCGCCGGGCAGAAAGTGAAGGAAGGACGCACCATCTATCTGACCATAAACACCCTGAGTACCCCTTTGCTAATCGTTCCCGATGTAGCGGACAACAGTTCCATGCGCCAAGCACAGGCACGCCTGCTGGCGGCCGGCTTCAAACTGTCCGAGAACGAACGCATAGCCGGAGAAAAAGACTGGGTATACGGTGTGAAATATAAAGGCCGTACACTGACCAACGGTGAAAAAGTACCTGTAGGTGCCACACTTACACTAATTGTGGGAGACGGTGGAGAACTGCCTCAGGAAGGGGATTCTACAGCAGTAGAAGCTACCACCCCTACCTCCTCTAAAGATTCCGCAGCAGACGAGTCCTGGTTTTAAACTCGATCATACGGGGAATAATAACAATAACACATAGAAAGAACAAGGAATGATAGAAGATTTGCCGGACGACATAGTGACTGAGGATGATCTGGACGACATAGAACCTGTCGGTGATGAAGCCCAACTCTATGAACACTTCCGTGTGGTAGTGGATAGAGGACAGGAAATGATGCGCGTAGACAAATACCTGTTCGACCGCCTGACAAACGCTTCGCGCAACCGCATACAGAAATCAGCGGAAGCCGGTTTCGTAATGGCTAACAACAAACCGGTCAAGAGCAGCTACAAGGTGAAACCGATGGATGTCATCACCATCATGATGGATCGTCCGCGTTATGAAAACGAAGTCATTCCCGAAGATATTCCACTTAATATCGTCTACGAGGATAAATACCTCATGGTAGTGAACAAACCTGCCGGACTGGTGGTACACCCCGGACATGGAAACTACCAGGGGACTTTAGTGAACGCCATCGCCTGGCACATGAAGGATAATCCTGACTACGATGCCAACGACCCGCACGTCGGTCTGGTTCATCGCATCGATAAAGACACTTCCGGGCTGCTCGTCATAGCCAAAACACCGGATGCCAAAACTAACCTCGGTATGCAGTTCTTCAACAAAACCACCAAACGACGCTACCGCGCCCTGGTGTGGGGAACCGTTGAACAGGACGAGGGAACCATCACCGGAAACATTGGCCGGAATCCCAGAGACCGCATGCAGATGACCGTTCTGCCCGATGATCAGGGAAAGCATGCCGTGACCCATTACCGGGTTCTGGAGCGTCTGGGCTATGTCACTCTTGTAGAATGCATTCTTGAAACGGGACGTACCCATCAGATACGTGTTCATATGAAACATATCGGCCATGTACTCTTCAATGATGAGCGCTACGGCGGTCACGAGATTCTGAAAGGTACCCATTTCAGTAAATACAAACAATTTGTAAACAACTGCTTCGATACTTGTCCACGGCAGGCATTACACGCCATGACACTGGGTTTTGTACATCCCGCCACCGGCGAAGAGATGTACTTCACCTCCGAAATGCCCGAAGACATGACCTTGCTGATAGACAAATGGAGAGGCTACATCAGTAACAGAGATTTAGAATGAAACGCACGATTGCTATTGTTGGCGGAGGCGATACCTCCGAATTTCAAGTTTCCCTGCGCAGCGCACAGGGCATCTACTCCTTTATCGATAAGGAAAAGTATACATTATATATTGTGGAGATGCACGGACTCGACTGGCACGTGCAACTGCCCGACGGCGGCAAAGCGCCCATTGACCGGAATGACTTCAGCTTTCAGATGAATGGCAGGAAGGTAACATTCGACTTTGCCTACATTACCATTCACGGCACTCCGGGTGAGGACGGACGCTTGCAAGGCTATTTCGATCTCCTTCACATCCCCTACTCATGTTGTGGTGTACTGGCAGCAGCACTTACGTATGATAAGTTTGCCTGCAACCAATATCTCAAAGTTTTTGGAGTACGCATAGCCGAATCCTTAGTGCTTCGCCAGGGACAATCCATTTCCGATGAAGATGTGATTGAAAAGATAGGTTTGCCCTGTTTCATCAAACCCAGCCTGGGAGGTTCCAGCTTTGGCGTAACGAAAGTTAAGACGAAAGAACAAATACAGCCTGCCATTGTTAAGGCATTCGATGAAGCGCAAGAAGTTCTGATAGAAGCCTACATGGAAGGCACCGAAGTGACCTGCGGTTGTTATAAGACTAAAGAGAAGTCAGTCGTATTCCCTATCACCGAAGTAGTGACCGAAAATGAATTCTTCGACTACGACGCCAAGTACAACGGACAGGTTTCCGAAATCACCCCAGCCCGTATCTCCGATGACCTGACGCACCGGATACAGACACTGACTTCCGCCATTTACGATATCCTGGGCGCTTCAGGTATCATTCGTGTGGACTACATCATCACTGCCGGAGAAAAAGTCAATCTGCTGGAAGTGAACACCACGCCCGGAATGACGGCTACCAGCTTCATACCCCAGCAGGTACGTGCCGCAGGATTAGACATTAAGGATGTAATGACTGATATAATTGAGAACCAGTTTTAGTGACTAACCTACTAATCGCTAATCACTAAACGTTAATCATTATGAATATGGAATTTGATGAAATCCGCCCTTATCATGACGAGGAGCTTCCTCAGATTTACGAGGAACTGATTGCCGATCCGGCTTTCCAGCAGGTGGCGTCTGCTGTTTTCCCGGAAGTTCCCTTTGAGGCACTTGCGCAGAAAATGCGTACATGCAAGACGAAGTTGGAGTTTCAGAAAGCATTCTGTTACACAATCCTGAAAAGATTTGCCAGAGATACGACCCAGGGAGTAACTCTGGACCTTACGGCACAGACGGACAAGACATCCGCTTATACTTATATCTCCAACCACCGCGATATCATTCTCGACTCCGGTTTCCTGTCCGTAGAGTTGATAGACAAAGGTATGGATACGGTAGAAATTGCCATCGGCGATAACCTGCTGATCTATCCCTGGATTAAGAAGTTCGTGCGTGTCAACAAATCATTCATAGTACAACGTGCCCTGACCATGCGCCAAATGCTGGAATCTTCCGGACGCATGTCGCGCTATATGCACCACACCATTAAGGATAAGAACCAGTCCATCTGGATAGCCCAACGTGAAGGGCGTGCCAAAGACTCAAACGACCGTACTCAGGAAAGCGTTCTCAAGATGCTGGCTATGGGTGGTGAAGGTGATATCATCGACCGTCTGATGGAGATGAATATCCTTCCATTGGGCATTTCGTACGAATACGATCCTTGTGATTACCTGAAAGCACAGGAGTTCCAACTGAAACGCGATATACCGGACTACAAGAAGACGCAGGAGGACGACCTGAAGAATATGCAGACCGGCTTGTTCGGACCTAAAGGACGCGTGCACTTCCAGGTAGCATCGTGCATCAATGAAGAGCTGGAAAAGTTGGACCGTTCTCTTTCCAAACCCGAACTGTTCTCACTGATCTCCGCCCTTATAGACCGGAGAATCCATGCAAACTATCGTATGTATCCCGGCAATTACATAGCTCACGATTATTTGTCGGGCACCAAGGCCTTTGCCGGTCATTATACCGCCGAAGAGAAAAAACACTTCACTGACTACATCGACCAGCAACTTGCCCGCATTGAACTGCCCAATAAAGACGTTCCGTTCCTGCGCGAAAAGATGTTGTTGATGTATGCCAATCCACTGACGAATTATTTGGCTACAAGAACTGATAATCCGAAATAGAGTAATATATGAAAGGTAAGCTACAATTTCCGGTTTCTTTATGCTGGTTTCTTCCCGTACTGGTATTCATGCTGGTTTCCTGCGGCGATGACGATGATTATCATTATCCGTCCGTGAAACTGGACTTCCTGACTGCACAGGCCGGCGCCGACGGTAGCCTGCAATCCGTGCTGACGGATGAAGGCGAAACACTTGCAATAGTGGAAGACGCGTCGAAAACGCGTATAGACGCTAATGCCTCTGCCCGCATTGTCAGCAACTATGGCAAGGCGGAAGCTGCCGATGGGACATCCGGAGTGAAATTGTATGCAGTATTGAGTGCCATATCGCCTGTGCCGCAGTCTGCGGATAAATTTAAGGATGGAATCAAGCGTGATCCGGCAGATATACTGAGTATCTGGATGGGGATTGATTACCTGAACATAATGCTGGAAATCAAGTTGCAGAACGGAAAGCACTCGTTCCATTTCATTGAGGACGAAGTCACCACGGATAAAGAAGCGGGAACCCGGACGGTACGTCTGTCTCTCTATCATGATGATGGCGGAGATGTGCAGGCATACACGAAACGTGCATATGCATCCGTTCCGTTACGGCAATATGCAGAGGATGGAATTGATAAAGTTACAATCTATTTCAGCTTAAACACGTATTCCGGCAAAGAAGTAACTTATGAATTTGAATATAATCCCCAGTAAGATGAAAATAAATTCTTTGATTGCAGGCATCTGCCTATTCTTCTCCTCTCTTTTCTCCTGTCAGCAGAAAGGAGATTTCAAGTCTGTATCCGTGGAAGATTTCTCCACGCTGATAGCCAATCCTGAGATACAGCGTCTGGATGTACGCACCGTAGCCGAATACTCGGAATCACACATTCCCCAAAGCATCAACATCAATGTGCTTGATAAGACTTTTGCGGAAATAGCCGACTCCACTCTACAGAAAGATAAACCCGTTGCTTTGTATTGCCGTAGTGGTAAACGCAGTAAAAAGGCCGCCGCTATACTCAGCGAAAAGGGATACGTGGTTTACGACCTCGACAAAGGTTTCGAAGAATGGAAAAAAGCCGGAAAGGAAATAGAGGAATAATAAGAAAAGCCGCAAAGCACTGTTATCAGTCCTTTGCGGCTTTCTTATTCTTTATTACAAAGAGTTTGCTTATGCTTTCACTCCGTTGTATTCGTCAGAAACAGTCAGTTTCTTGCGGCCTTTAGCACGACGTGCAGCTAATACTCTGCGACCGTTAGCGGAAGCCATTCTCTCACGGAAACCGTGTTTGTTTTTTCTCTTTCTGTTAGAGGGTTGAAATGTTCTTTTCATTACTGTATATTGTTTTATGTTATTATTTCACGTAATCGGGCTGCAAAAATAGGGACTTTTTTCAAAATAACCAAGAGTTAAGTCTTTTTCTCTCAAAACTTTTTGCGATTTTTACTGATTTCCATTACTTTTGCACCCGCAAAGCTCAGTGGAGACTATTATATAACATCTAAAATAAAAAATATGAGTATTAATGCCCAAGACATTAAAATCGGAACTTGCATCCGTATGGACAACAAGTTGTATTTTTGTATTGACTTCCTGCATGTAAAGCCGGGAAAAGGTAACACCTTCATGCGTGTAAAACTGAAAGACGTAGTAAATGGCTATGTGTTGGAACGCCGCTTTAATATCGGTGAAAAACTGGAAGATGTACGCGTAGAGCGTCGTCCTTATCAGTTCTTATATAAAGAAGGTGAAGATTATATCTTCATGAACCAAGAAACTTTCGATCAGCACCCCATTGCCCACGACCTGATCAACGGCGTTGACTTCCTGATGGAAGGCGGCACTCTGGAAGTTGTATCGGACGCATCTACCGAAACTGTTCTTTTTGCCGACATGCCTATCAAAGTTCAGCAGAAGGTCACTTATACCGAACCGGGTGTGAAAGGTGACACAGCTACAAACACATTGAAACCTGCCACTGTAGAGTCTGGTGCAACTGTGCGCGTTCCGTTGTTCATCAATGAAGGCGAAATGATTGAAATCGACACTCGTGACGGTTCTTATGTAAGCCGTGTGAAAGCATAAGCCTGTTCTCGTTACCATACATTATATAAGCTGCCTGTCAGGAGAATTAAACACTCCCGACAGGCAGTTTTTTCTATTGTCAGCAAAAGAATACACAATTGGGAAGATTATCGGAAAATAATGATCTATCTTTGTAAGCAATAAGCAATAGAATTGCAACATGAGTAAACTGATAAAGACAGACAACGAATATAAGGAATGGATAGGCGAACTGAAACAGCGTATCCGTCAAAGCCAGATTAAGGCAGCGGTAAAAGTCAATACGGAGTTATTGAAACTATACTGGAATTTGGGAGAGAACATTATTAAAAAACAAGCTGAAACGAAATGGGGAAGCGGGTTTCTCAATCAATTATCAGCAGATCTAACAGAAGCATTCCCAGACATGCAAGGTTTTTCCAAACGAAATCTGGAACTTATAAGAAAGTGGTACTTATTCTACAATGAAGAAAATTCAATTACGAAACAAGTTGTTTCGCAATTTCAGGAAGTCATATTTCAGGTTCCATGGGGACATCATATTAAAATAGTCAGTAAATGCACAAGCCTAAAAGAAGCTCAATTCTATATATACAAAATCATTGAACATGGCTGGAGCCGCAATGTTCTGCTAAATATGATAGAAAGCGGACTCTATCAACGGGAAGGTGCCTCTATTAACAATTTCTCACTACGTTTACCTTCTTCACAAAGTGATCTGGCACATGAACTAACTAAGGATCCGTATCACTTTGACTTCCTCGCTCTAAGAGAAGGATATATAGAACGAGAATTAGAAGAAGCATTAGTCAGCAATATCAGTAAATTCCTGCTAGAATTAGGAAATGGATTTGCTTATATGGGGCATCAAGTTCCAATCATCATAGGAGGGCAAGAATTCCGAATAGATATGTTATTCTACAATGTTCGCTTACGGGCATATGTGGTGATAGAACTCAAAACCGGAGAGTTTGAACCTGAATTTATCGGTAAATTAGGATTTTATGTATCCGCTGTAAACCATGAACTGCGCAAAGATGGTGATAACCCTACTATCGGATTATTAGTGTGTAAAGGCAAAAATGAAATTGTGGCACGCTACACATTAGAAAGTACAATACTGCCCATCGGTATCTCTGAATATGAATTAAGTCAGCTTTACCCAAAAGATTTCAAGAGTACCCTGCCCAGCATTGAAGAAATAGAAAACGAACTAAAAGATTAAGACCTATGAGATACTCCGTCATTATTCCTGTATACAACCGTCCCGACGAAGTAGACGAACTGTTGCAAAGTCTGACCGGACAGAGTTTCAAAGACTTTGAAGTCGTGATTGTGGAAGACGGTTCCTCCATTCCCTGCAAGGAAGTAGTGGACAGATATCAGGATAAACTGGACATACACTATTACAACAAACCGAATTCCGGTCCCGGACAAACCCGTAACTATGGCGCCGAACGAAGCGCAGGGGAATACCTGATCATCCTGGATTCCGACTGCATCCTACCCGCAGGTTATCTCGCCGCCATTGAAAAAGAACTGCAAGCCAGTCCTGCCGATGCTTTCGGCGGACCGGACCGGGCTCACGAGTCTTTTACAGATATACAAAAAGCCATCAACTACTCCATGACCTCTTTCTTCACTACCGGAGGCATCCGGGGAGGAAAAAAGAAAATGGATAAGTTCTATCCGCGCAGCTTCAACATGGGTGTTAAGCGAGACGTATATGCTGCATTGGGCGGTTTCTCAAAGATGCGATTCGGAGAAGACATAGACTTCAGCAGCCGGATATTTAAAGGCGGTTACCGCTGCCTGTTATTCCCCGATGCATGGGTGTATCATAAACGCCGCACGGACTTAAAGAAATTCTTCAAACAAGTGCATAATTCGGGAATTGCGCGCATCAATCTATATAAGAAATATCCGGAATCACTGAAAGTCGTCCACCTCCTGCCCGCAGCATTCACACTGGGAGTAGCGGTACTGATGCTTGGTGCTCCTTTCTGCCTTTACAGTCTGACGCCCATTGCTTTGTATGCACTGCTGGTATGCATAGACTCTTCCATCCAGAACCGAAGCCTGCGCATCGGCATCTATTCCATTGCCGCCTCCTTTATCCAACTCATCGGATATGGCACAGGCTTTTGGAGAGCATGGTGGAATCGCTGCATACTTGGCAAAGACGAGTTTGAGGCTTTCAAAAAAAACTTTTATAAGTGATTAGCGATTAGTGATTAACATGGAGAAACTGACTATCAATCAGTGGGCGGAAGAAGACCGTCCGCGGGAAAAAATGATGCTGAAGGGAGCGGAAGCCTTGAGCGACGCTGAATTGCTTGCCATCCTTATCGGTTCGGGAAACACAGAAGAAAGCGCGGTATCACTTATGCAACGGGTACTTTCCACTTGCGGCAACGACCTCAATCGATTGGGTAAATGGGAAGTGCAGGATTTTTCCCGCTTCAAAGGCTTCGGTCCCGCCAAGAGCATCACCATCATGGCAGCATTGGAACTGGGTAAACGCCGCAAGCTACAGGAACGTCCGGAACGTGCCACCATCCGCTCTTCCAAAGACATCTACGAAATCTTTCACCCGCTTCTTTGCGACCTGGCACACGAAGAATTCTGGGTTTTACTCCTTAACCAGGCTTCCCGCGTCATCGACAAATCCCGCATCAGCCGCGGTGGCATCGACCAGACTACCGCCGACGTACGCAGCATCCTGCGCGAGGCCTTAATACAACGAGCCACGCAAATAGCTTTGATACACAACCATCCTTCCGGCAGCCCACGCCCCAGCACAGATGATCAACGCCTGACGCAACTTGTCCAAAAAGGCGCTCAGACAATGAACATCCGCCTCATCGACCACGTTATTGTAACAGACGGAAAGTATTACAGCTTTAACGATGAAGGAATGATTTAAGTGGCAAGTAGCCCCGGTAGCTTACCGCCATAGCCCAGCAACAACCTGAACATTAAGAGATAAGACAGAAAACATGAAAGGAAGCCATCCGGATCTTCCTTACCTCTCATGCACAAGATGGCATCTCGTACAACACAAGGTAGCATCTTACACAACACAAGATGGCATCTTGTGCATGAGAGGTAAGGAAGATTCAGATGAAAGGTAGTAATGCTTGATATACAAGCCAGTAATGTGCTTGATAAAAGCTCTTAATATTCGAGTTGCAGAGTGCCTGTGACAGGCTTTTTCAAAACCCGTTCCTTTGTAGTTTCAATTTATTTCTTTAGCTTTGCTTCACGAAGACGAGTTGCATCAGCATAATGCAAATAAATTTGCTTCTGCTTCCGGTTTCAACTATCTTTGCCTAACTAAAATGATACGAATATGACCAAGTTTGAAATAGAAGAAAAAATAGTAGCGATGCTCAAAACCGTATTCGACCCGGAAATCCCGGTAAACGTATACGATCTGGGACTTATCTACAAAATAGATGTCTCCGACAGTGGAGAAGTAAATATTGATATGACCTTGACAGCACCCAACTGTCCGGCAGCCGACTTTATCATGGAAGACGTGCGCCAGAAAGTGGAATCAGTTGACGGTGTATCCGCCGCCACCATCAATCTGGTGTTCGAACCGGAATGGGACAAGGACATGATGAGCGAGGAAGCCAAACTGGAACTGGGATTCCTGTAAGCAACCCCATTGCAAGTAATTACTGATTACTTGCATCCCATAATTTGCAACTAGTAATTTGTAATTCAACAGAATAGCACGGTTATGAAGAATGTATATTTCCTTTCGGACGCACACCTCGGCTCACGTGCCATCGAACACGGGCGTACACAAGAGCGACGCCTCGTTAATTTCCTCGACAGTATCAAGCACAAGGCTTCTGCCGTATACTTATTGGGAGACATGTTCGACTTCTGGTATGAATTCAAGACCGTTGTGCCGAAAGGATATACCCGTTTTCTGGGAAAGCTGTCCGAACTGACGGACATAGGAGTGGAAGTGCACTTCTTCACAGGTAACCATGATATTTGGTGCGGTGATTATCTGACCCGCGAGTGCGGCGTCATCATGCACCGCGAACCGCTCACCACGGAAATATACGGCAAAGAGTTCTACCTTGCCCACGGCGATGGTTTGGGCGACCCCGACAAGAAGTTCAAATTTCTGCGCTCCATGTTTCACAGCGAATTCCTGCAAACCCTTTTCTCCGCCATACACCCTCGTTGGAGTATGGAGCTGGGACTGAATTGGGCAAAACATAGCCGTCTGAAACGCGTGGACGGCAAGGAGCCCGACTATATGGGTGAAGACAAAGAATTCTTGGTGCTCTACACCAAGGAATACCTGAAAAGTCACCCGAATATCAATTACTTCATCTACGGACACCGCCACATCGAACTGGACCTGATGTTGAGCGCCACCGCCCGTGTCACCATATTGGGAGACTGGATTAATTATTTCTCCTACGCCGTATTCGACGGTGAGAACCTCTTCCTTGAGAACTTTATTGAAGGAGAAACCAAACTATAATCCATCCCGGAAGCCCCCCTTAAAGCGCCAACCAACCGCCCAATCTGATATGGACCTTTTAAGACTGAAACACCTTTTCGCCGGATGTTTGCTTACCGCAAGCACCCTTCCGGCATGGGGACAATCCGCCCCTACCCTTGCTATCCGCATCGACGACCTTGGAGCTTTTCATTCCGTCAATGAGGCTTGTATTCAAACTTATCAGTCGGGCATCGCCCGCTCGGTAGAAGTGATGCCTGTAGCCGCCTGGTATCCGGAAGCCGTTCGTCTGCTGAAAGAAAATCCGGGATTGGATGCCGGACTGCATTTAGTCATTACCAGCGAATGGGAAAATGTAAAATGGCGCCCCCTGACGCATTGTCCCAGCCTGACGGACGAGAACGGATATTTTTATCCGATGATGGGGGCTAATCCGGCCTATCCGGGACAGTCGGTTATGGAAAACAAATGGGATATAAAAGAGGTGGAGCAAGAATTCCGTGCACAGATAGAAATGGCACTGAAGAACATTCCCCAACTCAGCCACATGACAGGGCACATGCTGTCCACCGGATTCACGAAAGAAGTGAACGAATTGGTGTTGCGACTGGCAGAGGAGTACAACCTCCCTTCCATTGACCGCATGGATTCACCCGAAGATTACCGGTTCACCTATATCGGATATGATGGTCCGAGCCGGACATCGGCTGAAAAAGAAGAGAGCTTCATCCGCTCCCTCAATAAACTGGAAGCCGGTAAACGGTATCTGTTCCTCGACCATCCGGCACTGGATAACGAAGAAATGAGAACCGTCTTTCATATCGGCTACGAACAAGTAGCACTCGACCGGCAAGGAGTGACAGACCTCCTCACCAGCCCGCGCGTAAAGCAAGTCATTGAAGATAAAGGCATCAAACTAATTTCCATCAACCAGTTGACAAAAGGACTTCCACGTAGCACTGCCTCTAAAAAACTGGAGAAAGCTATGGAGAAATATCTGGATGCAGTGCAGAAAGCTAACCAGGACCTGCACAGCATCATGATAGTGCAACATGGCGACGTGCTTGCCGAAAAGTGGATAAGTGAAGGGAAAGAAGATGAGCCGCACATTCTGAACTCTGTCAGTAAGACATTTACCGCCTCGGCTGTAGGACTCCTCATTTCAGAGGGAAGGCTAAATCTGACGGATAAAGTTATCTCTTTCTTCCCGGATAAGCTACCCGCAAACGTCAGTGAAAACCTAAAAGCCATGACTATCCGCGACTTACTGACCATGACTTGCGGACATGATACAGCCCCGAGCGTCAATACCCAGGCTACTGAAACTCCCGCCAAGGATTGGGTGGAGCAGTTCCTCGCTCATCCCGTAGAACATAAGCCGGGCACTTTCTTTGCTTATAACAGTCTCGGAACCTATATGCTTTCCGCCATTGTGCAGAAAGTGACCGGAGAAAAGTTAGTGGATTATTTATATCCACGACTGTTCCGTCCACTGGGCATCGTCAATGTAAAGTGGCAGGAAAGCCCGCAAGGAATCAATTGCGGCGGCTGGGGACTATACCTCAAAACCGAAGACCTTGCCAAGATGGGACAACTCTTCCTGCAAAAAGGGAAGTGGAATGGCCGGCAAGTACTGTCAGAAGAATGGGTTGCCGAAGCTTCCGCTTATCGTGCCGATGGGGCCAACGGACAATATATCCTCGTAATTCCTGAAAAAGACGCCGTTATTGCCATTACAGCACATATCGGAGACATGCAGGCTGAACTGAATCTAATCAGAAAATACCTGCTCCCGGCACTGTAAACAGATGCTTCGTCTATTTAATCTTCTGTAAATGACCACAAGAAAAGGGAAATGTACAAAACCTTTTTCACCGCAACCTTGTAGTATATCCATAAACCATTAAAAATATACAGTTATGGATGATTTGATTTACAGAAACAATGCGATTGCCGAAGAGAATATCGACCCGCATGGTCGTCCGGCAAAGGATGAATTTGAAGAATTCAGCGAGGAGGTTTCCGAACATACGGACCTTGGATACAAGGAACAGAAAGTAAAGTCCGCAAAGGACCGTAAGAAACGTCTCAAAGAAATGGACGAAATAGTCAAGGAAGAAATAAAGTAGCTACGAGATACAAGCTACGAGCTACAAGTGGCTGCGCAATTATACCGCATGGCACTTGTAGCTCGTAGCTGGTAGCTTATTTGTATCCCGCAACTTTTGCTATACGCTTCGGGATTTCCGTATTATCATACTTACCGGCAAATTCCTTAGAACCTGCACCTACTGCATATACCGGCACATACTCTGCTGTGTGGCTGCCACTTGTCCAGCCTATCATGGCAATCTGGCTCATCACTTTTCTTGCGGTAGCAGCCAGCGGTTCAGTTTTCGAATAAAGAGTTTCTTCGAACACAACCTTATTCTTTACGAAGGATTGCTCAAATTCATCACGCAACATCTTCTCCTGTTCCCAAGTCAAAGGCAATTCTTTCCAGAAACCCATCTTTTCTACCAACAGAGCCTTGGCATCTTCCCAAGTTACATCATGACCTTTGGCTTTGCGCAAATCCGTGATAGCAGTAGAAAGTAAATCCTGAGACTGTTTCTGGTTCTTCAGAGCCTTCAAATGTAATTCATACTTGCCTGTACCTAGTCCCAAGCCTCCGGTTTCATGGTCGGCAGTTACTACAATCAGAGTTTCTTTCGGATGTTTTTTATAAAACTCATAAGCCACTTTAATGGCATTGTCCATATCAATCACTTCCTCGAAAACTGTGGCAGGGTCGTTGCTATGGCAAGCCCAGTCGATCTTTCCACCTTCCACCATCAGGAAGAAGCCCTTGTTCTTGCCTTTGGTCAGGAAAGAAACAGCGCTTTCTGTGATTTCAGCGAGGGTCATATCGCCGTCTTTACGGTCAATGGAATAAGGCAGACAAGAAGGATTAGCACCGTCTTTCTGAATAAGAATCATCTTATCAGCCTGGGTGGACTTAACCTTAAAGTCATCAATACCTTTCGCAATAGTATAACCGGCTTCCTCGATGATCGGGAAAATGCTCGGAGCTTCTTTCTTATCAGCGGTAGTAGTAGGCTTCAGAAAACCACCACCTGCATAGAAGTCAAAGTTAGCCTTCGGTAAGTCAAGGGCTATTTCGTAATACATGTTACGGTTAGGCTGATGAGCATAGAAAGCGGCAGGAGTAGCATGGTCCACACTGACACTGGTAGTTACACCGACTTTCTTCCCAGCTTTCTTAGCTTTTTCGGCAACCGTTTGAATCACATTCTTCTGGTCGTCCATACCGATGGCACCATTATACGTCTTCACTCCGGTAGCCAATGCAGTTCCGGCAGCGGAAGAGTCCGTAACCGAATTAGTAGCAGAGAAAGTAGTGGCAACACCTACAGCCGGAAACTGAGTGAACAGCAACGGCGTCACGCCAATGCGTCCTTCCTGTTCAGCCAAGTACATTTCCGTACCGTTCACCTGGTTTACTCCCATTCCATCACCGATGAAATAGAATACATACTTTGCCTGTTGCGCATACGTCGTACCTGTCAACAGGACAAAGAGCAATACATACATGAATCGTTTCATAAGTTGGTATATTTAAAGTAGTTTGAATAAATGTCGCTTTCTCTTAAATGACAAACAAAGATAAGGAATTTACCCCAGTGACCGGAGCAGATATTGTTAAAAAAATAAAGCCGGAAGGCAATCCGCATTGCTTCCGGCATTATTGTTACATCGCGATTGCGATGCTATCTACTTTAAAAGGATTATTTCTTGTTCAGGATAGCCATTGTATCCGAAGCAATCATCAGTTCTTCATCAGTCGGGATTACTACAACTTTCACCTTAGAATCTTCAGCAGAAATCACAGCTTCTTCGCCACGTACCTTGTTCTTCTCCAGATCCAGCTTCACGCCCATGTATTCCAAACCTTCGCATGCACCGGCACGACAAGAAGCCTGGTTTTCGCCTACACCACCGGTAAATACGATGATGTCTACGCCACCCAAAGCAGCAGCATAAGCACCGATATACTTTTTGATACGGTAGAAATACATCTTTTCGGTCAGGTCGGCCATTTTATTGTTACCGGCAGCAACGGCAGCCTCCAATTCGCGCATGTCGCTGGATACACCGAAGATACCCATTACACCGCTCTTCTTATTCAGCAAGTCGGATACACCGGTAGCAGTCAGGTTCTCTTTTTCCATGATGAAAGTCACAGCACCGGCATCAATGTCACCACTACGGGTACCCATCATCAGGCCTTCCAGCGGAGTCAACCCCATGCTTGTATCTATGCTCTTACCATCTTTAACAGCAGTGATAGAACCACCGTTACCAATGTGGCAAGTGATAATCTTCTTTCCTTCCGGACTCACTCCCAGATACTCACACACGCGTTGTGAAACATAACGGTGAGAAGTTCCGTGGAAACCGTAACGACGTACACCATATTTCTTATACAATTCGTAAGGAATAGCATAGAGGTAAGCATAATCCGGCATAGTTTGATGGAACGCTGTATCGAATACACCGATTTGCGGTACATTCGGCAATATGGCAGAGATGGCGTTTACGCCTTTCAGGTTAGCGGGATTGTGAAGCGGAGCCAGGTCGTTGCAAGCCGTGAAAGCATCCAGGACTTCCTGTGTCAGCAGCACAGATTCGCTGAACTTCTCACCACCATGCACCATACGATGACCTACTGCGTTGATTTCATTCAAAGATTTGATAGCGCCATATTCAGGGCTGGTTAATGTATCCAGAATAAATTCCACACCTACGGTATGTTCGGGAATATCTTTCTCCAGAACTTTCTTCTCACCGTTAGGTAAAGTAAACTTCAGAAAAGACCCCTGAAGACCTATTTTTTCGATACCACCCTGTGCGATCACTTCTTTATGATCCATATCAAACAACTTGTATTTGATGGATGAGCTACCGCAGTTCAATACTAAAACTTTCATTATTATATACTCAGATTTAATGGTTATTTTTGATTCTTTGCTGCAATAGCCTGGTTGGCAGTAATTGCAATCATGCGATAAACATCTTCGATGGAGCAACCGCGTGAAAGGTCGTTCACCGGACGGGCAATACCCTGCAAGATGGGACCTACCGCATCTGCATGACCTAAACGCTGTACCAATTTATAGGAAATATTACCAACCTCAAGACTCGGCACAATCAGCACATTCGCATTTCCTGCAATTGCAGAACCCGGAGCTTTGCTGGCACCTACTTCCGGAACCAATGCGGCATCAGCCTGCAATTCACCGTCGAGAGCCAAGTCGGGATCCATCTCATGTGCAATCTTTACAGCCTCAATCACTTTATCCACAACTTCGTGTTTAGCAGAGCCTTTGGTTGAGAAGCTGAGCATTGCCACTTTCGGTTCCATACCTACTACAGACTTAGCCGTGCGAGCTGTACAAACAGCAATCTGCGCCAACTGTTCTGCATCGGGCACCGGAGTCACAGCTACATCACCCATTACCAAAATACCGTTCTTTCCATATTCGGGAGCATGTGTCAACAACAACATCGCACCGGATACACAAGTAATGCCCGGAGTGGTCTTAATGATTTGCAATGCCGGACGAAGTACATCGCCTGTGGTATTGCGTGCACCTGCCAACTGACCGTCAGCATCACCATTCTTAATAATCAGACAACCCAGATAGAGTGGATTAACTACCAACTTACGAGCTTCTTCGATAGTCATGCCTTTTTTCTTGCGAAGTTCACACAGCAATTGCGCATACTCCTCTTTCTTCGGATGATTCTCCGGATCAATGATTGTAGCCTTGCTGATGTTTCCAAGTCCCCATTCCGTTGCACAAGCATTAATTTCATCCGGATTACCCAGAAGAATCAAGTCAGCAACTCCGTCTGTCAAAATTTGATTGGCAGCTTTCAAGGTGCGTTCTTCCGTTCCTTCAGGAAGAACAATACGTTGGCGGTCGGCTTTCGCACGCTCAACGATTTCATTAATTAATCTCTGCATATATATAAATTGTGTATAAAAATCCAGTAGACGTGTTATTCACGCCGCAAAAGTACACAATTTTGCAATATCAACATTGCAATTCGGGGCATTTTTATGCCCCGAACTACAATTATTATAATATTTAACACTAACGGATGATTTCTGGAGCCACTTGTTTGTACTGGTCCATGCAGGCACCGATGGGTGCTCCTATATAGGTGGGATCGCAAATCAGATATTTGCTGCCGTCATCCAGTACCACATAGTCCCCCGGAATGTCCTCGGTAAAGCGGACAGCCGAAGCAATATGGTTAGGATAATCCAGCAAGATAGTGTCCAGACCGAGCAAATCTCTCACTAAAGTAGAGTAAAGCATTGCGCGGTCTTCGCAGTCACAATAGGGATAATAGAATGTTTCGTCCGGGAAGTTTGGCTTTTCAAAACCGAATTGTTCCCCGTCCGTCATGTACTCAAAAGCAGTCTGCACAAAGTTGAGCAGAATATTGGCAGCCTCTTTCTGCGATTTACCTGCAATAGCGGTTTTCAGTTGCGGATAAAGGGAAGCACGCAACTCCTCACTCATCGGTGTTTTGTAGTGAATCACGACATCACACTGCGGGTAATCATAGTAAAAGTCTATCAGATTCTTATTCACCTGTGTCTGTACTTTCACAGCACCTGTAGAAGAAGTCAAGCTCTTTTCATGCTCATTCATGGAAAAAGCGGGAACACCCTCTATATTCAGGCATACCAGGTTCTTAGCATTGGCAAAGTCCTGACGATAGGTATAAATCCCCATCGAGCCTCCCGGTGTAGGTTCAAACACATAGTACTTATTACCGCTTATAGTAAGATAAGGTGTACCGTAAATAGTACCGGCAGGTGCAACCATTAGCTTCAACTGGTCGTCAATCTTGGCAAGGCGTACCTTATACCCGGATTTATTCAGAAGAAACATCTGCAAGAATACAATATTATTCGTATTCCCGGCACCGTATAGTTGTGTTCCAATCTGTTTCGTAAACAACAGATAGGCCCAGTCGCTCAGGTTCTTCTCCTTCTTGATGGTCATACAATCCTTCACCATCTGCTCGTAATCCCTCTTACAAATAGCTTTCCAGGCATCCGCCACATCGGACTCACGGTTACCTTTCAGAGAAAGATCGTCCGCAGCTTCCAGAGCAACTTCAAAAGAAGTACCGTAAAATTCTACAGGAGTGCGATACACCGTGCTCCCCGGTTTTACGGAAGGAACTTCGACCAGCACAGGAGTATAAGGCTTACCCGGCACATATACGCCCGGAGCAGGTTTATCCTCAATGGCAGGCAGGTCAGGACGTTTCACATCCACCGGAACCTTATCACCCATACTGGGCACAGGAGCATCCGGCACCTTCGGAGCAGCAGGTTTAATATTCACCGGCGGCATCGTCGGCTTTGTCTTGTCAAACTCTACCGGTTTGGGTGGTTCGGGACGTTCAGGAGCCGGAATCGCAGCAAATGCTTCATACTTCTGCCACGTTTCCCGCAAGAAGGTTTCAAACTCCGCGTCCGCCTTATTCTTGAAATCTTCAAACTCTTGTTGTTGCTGCTTCGCGAAATCATCGAATTCTTTCTCAATGTCTTGCGCACACAAGTGTGCCGCCGACAAAAAGAAGGCAACTAAAGCAGCAGAAAAACACTTCATCTTATTCATCTGTACAATAGATTTAGAGAAGTTAAAATAAAAACATGTATTACTTGATAAGTATCATGTCATAGAAGGCACAACGCTTGTCATTAGGAATGGAGTATACCCACTTCAACACATTCTGATAAGTCACCTCGTCCGTAAAAGGAATGTTTTCCTTGGTAGCCACCATCATCATGTTGATTTTCTCACTCTCTTTTCCTTGCTTTTCCATGCGGTAGTCCACCGCATTGCTGAAAGGAATACTGTACTCCTTTTCGGCCTGCAACAAGGTGTTGGGCTCGTAAGTATTAGGGTAGAGCAATGCACCGCCGGTGCTGTCAAACCAGAAAAATTTCAGATAAGAGTCTGTGCCGTGCACTTTCAACGTGCAGGTAAACACATCTCCTTCTTTATATAAATTCGCTACGCCCTTCACTTCCAGAGCATACGACTTATCCACTTTTTCTTCTTTCTGCACAACGGCATCGATAGTTACCACTTTATACAGGCTACGGGTATTCGTATCCCACACCTCCTCTACTTTCTTGTTGGTAACATTCACCATTCCCCCAATCGCAAGTACGTTCATCTGTGAATATGCCTCGTGAAACTCCGTGCCGCTCTCCTGGGAAATCTGTCCGAATACGGACCACACATTCTCCATGACACCGGCTTTGCGTAAGGCTTCTTTCTTCGCTTCCATAAAGGCGCGTTCTTCCGCTTCTTTCAGCGTGATTTCCTCACTCACTTGCCAGCGCCCCTGCGCACCCTTCACCTTTACGGGATTCTGGGCGTGCAGCGGAGCAGCTATTGTACATATCACAAGGAATATCCACCCAATCAGGTTGTTCCTATTCATTCACCATCTGTTTTTAAGAAAAATGGAATTAATTAATAGCCCAGTTTATCCAACTGTTTTGCCAGTTCTTCTGACTTGGCAGCCAGTTCTTTACGGATAGCCTGAACAGCAGCCTGGTTAGCAGATTGCATGCTGTAGCCGATGGTAACCATTACTTCCACATTCTTGTTAGGTAAAGTTTTGTATACTTCTACCAAAGGAATCGTACGCCCCAGTGTAGCAGAAATTACACTCTTGCTGGAAGCAACTACGCTTGACAAGCTGGCAGCTTCTTCCTGCCCCATGTCGTCATTAGCAACTTTCGCTTCGATCAATTGAGATACTTTGGTCTGAATCTGGCCTGCCAGGTCTATTTTTGCAGCATTGGTAGCCTGCAAGGCAGCAGCCGACTGATTTCCACCTACCGCTCTGGAAGAAGCGATGTACCAATACGGATTACCTTCAGTATCCAATTCCGCTTGTTTTTCCCAAGCTGTTTCCAATTGCTTGGCCAGAGGCAGTTTTCCTACCGGAGTCTTAAAACCTTCTTTTTCCAGTTTCTTGGCTTCTTTGCGAGCTTCTTTGATAGCTTTCTTCTGCAATTCCTTATCCAATACTTTTTCCTGCTTTTTCAGGTCTTTATAAGCCTTACCAGTAGCTTTTTCCTGTGCATTCACATTTACACAAAACATCATAACAAACGCTACTAAAGCGCTAATAAATAAACTCTTTTTCATGTTCTTCCTGTTTAAAAGATTAATATTTCTCTTGAAACTTTATATACAATCGTTATCGCAAAAATAGGCAAATATTTCTAATAATATCCATATCACGTCTTTTTTTTTCATTGCCCTGAAACAAATGGAAATAAATATCACGGGAAACAGTGACAGCCAAACTACAAAATGCCTAACTTTGCAGCGTTTTCAGTAAACAATTCAGCTTCTGATTAGTTATTAGGAGAGTTTCAGCGAAGTGACAGTTCCTTTAATTCCTTTCAGCCAAAGGAAGTTGAGTTTAATAATAATAAATAGGTAATAGTAGTATGATTCGTCAATGCGCCATCCTTTTCGGATGCCTGGCTTTGGGTGAATTGGTTGTTTTTCTTACGGATATCAAGCTTCCGTCCAGCATCGTAGGTATGCTGTTGCTCACCCTTTTTCTGAAATTGGGTTGGATTAAACTGCAATGGGTGCAGGGATTGTCCGACTTCCTGGTTGCTAATTTGGGATTTTTCTTTGTTCCTCCCGGTGTAGCCCTCATGCTTTATTTTGACATTATCGCTGCCCAGTTCTGGCCGATAGTCATAGCTTCTTTAGTTAGCACCCTGCTGGTTTTAATCGTTACAGGGTGGGTTCATCAATTAGCACGCAAAATCAAATGAGTTACTTAGACAACGAATTCTTCTTGTTAGCCGTCACCTTCGGCGTGTTTTTCTTTTCAAAACTGTTGCAAAAGAAAACCGGTATTTTATTGCTTAATCCCATTTTGCTGACTATCGCCATCCTAATTATCTTTCTGAAAATGGCGCATATCAGTTACGAAACCTACAACAAAGGCGGATATCTCATTGAATTCTGGCTGAAACCGGCAGTAGTAGCCCTTGGAGTACCTCTATATTTACAGTTGGAGGCCATAAAAAAGCAATTGGTCCCTATCCTGCTTTCACAATTGGCGGGTTGCATCATCGGGGTAGTTTCCGTAGTGGTGATTGCCAAACTGATGGGAGCGCCCCAAGAGATAATCTATTCACTGGCACCCAAATCTGTCACTACTCCCATTGCTATGGAAGTGGCAGATACACTAGGTGGAATTCCTGCACTGACAGCTGCCGTGGTGGTTTGCGTCGGTTTGCTGGGTAGTATTGTCGGAATAAAAACCCTGAAACTAACGCGTATTAAGAGCCCTATTGCCCAAGGATTATCCCTGGGAGCTGCCGCCCATGCCGTGGGAACTTCCACCGCTATGGATATCAGCAGCAAATACGGAGCCTACGCCAGTCTCGGACTTACGCTGAATGGCATTTTCACCGCCCTGCTCACACCAACTATTTTGCGATTATTAGGGTTGCTATAACAATTTCTCCTTATCTTTGTTATTCTTTATATTCAAACTAACGAAAACAACGATATGATATCATTTAAAGACATCGAACTTAAAGATAAAGAACTAATTACATCTTATACACAGCATAGTCCCCGACGTAACTGTGATCTTTCATTCTCCAATCTCTGTAGCTGGCGTTTCCTTTACGACACCCAATTTGCAGTACAGGACGGCTTCCTGATACTGAAATTCTGGGCAGGAGAGAAACTGGTATACATGATGCCCGTCGGAAGTGGAGATTTAAAGAAAGTGCTGGAAGACATGATAGGAGATGCCAACCGGGAAGGTGAACGCTTCTGTATGCTCGGAGTATGTGCAGGTATGCGAGCGGATTTGGAAGCCATCATGCCGGATAAATTTCACTTTGAAGCGGACAGGGATTATGCCGATTACCTGTATCTTCGGACCGACCTTGCCACATTAGCCGGTAAGAAATTCCAAGCCAAACGGAACCACCTCAATAAGTTCCGCCGGACCTATACCAATTATGAATATGTTCCTCTCACTTCCAACCGTATACAGGAATGTCTCGATCTGGAAGCCGAATGGTGCAAAGTGAACAACTGCGACCAGCATGAAGGTACGGGTAACGAACGCCGCGCCCTCATCTATGCGCTACATAACTTCGACGCCCTTGGGCTGACAGGAGGTGTTCTGCATGTAGATGGTAAAATTGTAGCTTTCACTTTCGGTATGCCCATCAACCAGGATACTTTCGGCGTGCATGTGGAAAAAGCAGATGCCACGATTGATGGCGCCTACACCATGATAAATTATGAGTTCGCCAACCATATCCCCGAGCAATATACCTATGTTAACCGGGAAGAAGATTTGGGCATCGAAGGACTACGCAAAGCCAAACTATCCTACCAGCCGGTAATTATTCTGGAGAAATATATGGCTTGTCTGAAAGATACCCCTGTAGATCCGGTGAAATGGTAAGATTCTTTAAAGCAGTTAATAGCAAGTAATAAATAGTCAAATAAAAATTGTAAGCATTTGGATAGGAGATAGAAATAATGCGTGAAAAGGTAAAGAAGCTGTGGAAGCTTTGTTTTAGCGATAATGACGAGTTTATAGATATGTACTTTAACCTTCGCTACAACAGTGAAGTGAATGTTGCCATCGAAAGTGGTGATGAAGTCATTGCCGCTTTACAGATGCTTCCCTATCCGATTACTTTTCATGGCAATAGCGTACCAACCGCATATATTTCGGGTGCTTGCACTCACCCCGATTACCGCAGCCGGGGCGTTATGCGAGAATTGTTGTCCCAGGCATTCGGGCGCATGTATCGTAATAATATTGCATTTACCACTCTCATTCCTGCCGAACCTTGGTTATTTGGCTATTACGCACGTGTAGGTTACACAACAGCCTTCCGTTACGGTAAACGCACATTTCATTTACCAACCAGTGAAACGGATACTTCTTCTCTCACTTCATCTGCCAAAACAGGCTGGTGTTTTCAGGCTTACACAGACTATGATGAAGATGTCTACCAATATATGAATCGTAAAATGCAGGAACGCCCTTGCTGTCTGCAACATACAAAAGCTGACTTCCACGTCATACTGGCTGACCTCAACCTAAGTCGCGGATGTATTTTCACTCTTTCGGATGAATTTGGAATCGCCGCTCTTGCCATCGTATATCCCGATGAAGAAGCTTCTAAGCTGTTTATAAATGAATTGTTTGCAGATACTCCCGAAGCAGAACGTTTGCTACTCACCCGCATTTGCCAAGACATGCAAACTGAAAGCCTCGACATCATCATGCCCCCTGTTAAAAATCAATCAACTTTCGATCTGGGCATGATACGTATCATCCAAGCCAAACCTGTACTGCAACTTTATGCAGCCGCACATCCTGAAGAGGAAATGAACATCGACCTCATTGATAACGAACTTTCAGCCAATAACGGTTATTATTATCTGAATAAAGGGAAATGTATGTATAGCCACAGACGACTTCCGGGTGCACACGAGCGACTAACCATCGGGCAATTAACAGAAAAAGTATTTGCTTCGGAACGAGCATATATGAGTTTAATGCTAAACTGACAGGGATTTCCGTTCCCTGTAGTGTACTGAATAAGTTGACACTTCAAAAATCGAAAATAAAGATGAAATATTCGAAAAAGAAGTACAACTATTACAGTGATGATGAACGAATGTCTTATATTCGTGAGTATTTATCAAGTCCCGAGAGCAAATCTCAGTTTTGTAAGCGTAACGGCTTTTGTGCCAAGCTTCTTACTTATTGGCTTAACAAGTATCAAATGGAAGACAAAGCTATGGGTATATCACCTAAACCGGTAAATAGCGATGCTATTGATTCTAGTATTTCTGAGCTCCAGAAAGAACTATCGCTATTGCGTGCTGAGAACCGTAAACTTCATCGGGCTCTTGCTGATGAAAGTTTACGTCATGAGGCGTGCGAAGAACTCATCAATCTTGCTGAATCCACGTATC